>Ga0316608_1000013_pt1 | contig 91414 bp, 65 predicted proteins | sample MIS2016152B_MG_FD_207673 | JGI IMG/M metagenome (GOLD analysis project Ga0316608, IMG submission 207673) | Microbial mat bacterial communities from Middle Island sinkhole, Lake Huron, Michigan, United States - MIS.2016.152B | ecosystem: Environmental > Aquatic > Freshwater > Lake > Sediment... | reverse complement strand
CAGCAAAGTAGTTTTACCCGATTGACGAGGAGCATGAATAAGAAAATATTGTTCATTTTCAATTAATTGATTTACACTATTCATCAATCCTCTGGTTGGATCAACTATATAGTGCTTTTCTGGTTTGCAAAAGCCTGTGGTATTGAAATATCTTGCCATAAAATTAGTCTGTTATTTTTTCACTAATAAAATATATTATACTTAAATTGTGCTTTCTTTGTTTCTCTACATTTCAACAATTGTGATTTGTCGATTCATCCCTTGCCACTCAAATTCAGTTTCGTTCCATTTAATTCGTTGCTCCCATGGAATAATTGTTGAGTGTGCAGGTTCAAAAGCAATCAGATAACCGGAATTTAGCCCCACGGTATCCAAATACCGCGAGAGTTGTATAAGTGATTTTTCCTGAGTATAATTTGGGTTTTTTATTTTGAGTTCTAAAACAAATTTATCGTCAGCAAATTCAATTAATAAATCCGTACGACCCCGCCCAAGCGCCATTTCCCGATTTATTTTTCCACCACCATTGATGATTCGCTGCAAAAAGGCCATAAGAAGCAATTGTTGCCCACATTCTTTGTAACTAAACCGATCTATCCAGCTTTCAGCATTTTCGCGATAAAATTGTTGAAATTCTTTGAGTAGTCCCGGCATGTCTAATTTTCCGTTGATGATAAACCATAAGGGATCAATGACTGGTTTTAAAGATTCGTGCGCACCTGCATTAAGAACTCTGGGTATAATTTCATTATAGATTAAATTCGATATTTTAATTCCGTTGTTCGTTTTTATTACTATTCCCAGATCTAAAGTATAGAGCAGATCGTCATTAAAAGTATCATTCGAAAAAGCTTCGCCACTTATTATTGCTTGTATTATATTTTTAACGCGAGGATTATTGAGCTTGTCCATCAAACTATCCAAGTGTGTATCGCGGCGTTGAATCAGGTTTTCTTTGGCGGTGTCAACAATTTCTGTAGTTATTTCTTTTTGAGAATCTTGTTTGAGAATTTTTACTGTAATTTCGTTTGCTATTGCATTTACCAACCAGGGCTGACCTCCGGTGTAACTATGTATTAAATCAACAACTTCGTTCGAAAACCGTTGACCGGTATCATCAGTGTATTGTTGAAAAAGTTGTGCAATTTGTTGTTTGGTGAAATTTTGCAGGAAAAAAGATTCTGCTTTGATATTGAAGGGCGAACCACTTCCCATTTCGCCATCTATTTCTTTCACTTTATTTTTGTATTCTCTTATGTCGCGCAAACCTACCAATGCAACGGATGCCGGAAAAGCTGAAGGTCGCAATTGAAAGCCATTTCTAAGTTGACGTAAAGTTGCCACCATTTTATCATCAAAAATCGAATCAATTTCATCTATGAATAATACAATGGGTTTCGTTTGTTGTTGTGACCAGTCTTTTAAATAATCGAATAACAATCCAGCATCTTTTTTATAGCTTGCTACGGATGGTGGTAGCTCATCTGCTGGCAGAAATGATTCCGCCAAAGCTGACAATGATTTTATGGTCAAAAACATAGCTTCCTTTAATGGCATTTGCCTTGTTCCGGCATTTTCCATCGAAAATGTTACAGCAATATATCTTCCTTCTGAATTAATTTGTTTAGTAATTGAGTGCAGCAAAGTAGTTTTACCCGATTGACGAGGAGCATGAATAAGAAAATATTGTTCATTTTCAATTAATTGATTTACACTATTCATCAATCCTCTGGTTGGATCAACTATATAGTGCTTTTCTGGTCTGCAAAAGCCTGTTGTATTAAAATATCTTGGCATAAAATCAGTATGTTATTTTTTCACTAATAAAATATATTATACTTAAATTGTACTTTCTTTGTTTCTCTAAATTTCAACAATTGTGATTTGTCGCTTTACCCCTTGCCACTCAAATTCAGTTTCGTTCCATTTAATTCGTTGCTCCCATGGAATAATTGTTGAGTGTGCAGGTTCAAAAGCAATCAGATAACCGGAATTTAGCCCCACGGTATCCAAATACCGCGAGAGTTGTATAAGTGATTTTTCCTGAGTATAATTTTTGTTTTTGATTTTTAGCTCTAATACAAATTTATCGCCCGAAAATTCAATTAATAAATCCGTACGACCCCGCCCAAGCGCCATTTCTCGATTTATTTTTCCACCACCATTGATGATTCGCTGCAAAAAGGCCATAAGAAGCAATTGTTGCCCACATTCTTTGTAACTAAACCGATCTATCCAACTTTCAGCATTTTCACGATAAAACTGTTGAAATTCTTTGAGTAATCCGGGCACGTCTAATTTTCCATTGACTATAAACCAAAGGGGATCAATAATTGGTTTTAAAGATTCGTGCGCACCTGCATTAAGAACTCTGGGTATAATTTCATTATAGATTAAATTCGATATTTTAATTCCGTTGTTCGTTTTTATTACTATTCCCAGATCTAAAGTATAAAGCAGATCGTCATTAAAAGTATCATTCGAAAAAGCTTCGCCACTTATTATTGCCTGTACTATATTTTTAACACGAGGATTGTTGAGCTTGTCCATTAAACTATCCAAGTGCGTATCGCGGCGTTGAATCAGATTTTCTTTGGCAATATCGACTATCTCTGTATTTATTTCTTTTGAGGTATCTTTTTGCAATATCTTAACCGTGATTTCATTGGCAATTGCATTCACTAACCAAGGTTGACCTCCTGTATAGACGTATATTAATTCAATGACTGCTTCTGAAAACTGTTGTCCCGTTTCATCTATATATTGTTGAAAAAGCTGAGTTATTTGTTGCTTAGTGAAATTTTTCAGGAAAAAAGATTCTGCTTTGATATTGAAAGGCGAACCACTGCCCATTTCACCGTCTATTTCTTTCACTTTGTTTTTGTATTCCCTTATGTCGCGCAAACCTACCAAAGCAATAGAAGCCGGAAAGGACTTGGGGCGCATCTGAAATCCATTTCGTAATTGTCGTAGTGTTGAAACTAATTTGTCGTCCCAAATCGAATCAATTTCGTCAATGAACAACACGATAGATTTGCTTTGGCTATTGCTCCAGTCTATAAGGTATTTATACAACAAACTTGTGCTTTTACGGTAGTTTTTTATGGGAGGAGGCAATTCTGATTCTGGTAAAAATTGCTTTGCCATTTCATAAAGCGATTCGATAGAAACCCTCATAGCTTCAGCCAATTCCATTTCATGTGTTCCGGCATTCTCCATTGAAAAAGTTAGGGCGATGTATTTGCCCTCAGCATTTATTTGGCGGCAAAGCGAGTGCAGCAAAGTAGTTTTCCCCGATTGGCGAGGAGCATGAATAAGAAAATATTGGTTGTTTTGTATTAACCTGTTTATTTCATTTATTATTTCCATATCGGGATCTACCATGTAGTGCCAATCGGGTCGGCAAAAGCCTGTGGTATTAAAATACTTTTGCATAAAATAATTTTTGTTCAAAAATACAATTTTTAATCATAATAAACCAATATGCAATTAGGTTTTTGCATAATTCCTTTAAAGCTATTGAAGACAATTTTATGAAATATTGGATTGTATGAATCTCCATTCTTTCACATTTAATGAAAGACTTGCGGAAATAAGCGAAATTAAAAAAAATAATCTATCTTTGCTTCAACAAAATTCAATTGGTGGTTATATATCACAATCTTGCTATTTGTATTTACAATCCTCTTATCAATCTAAAATAAACAATGTTTTTTTCTGATTCACATTATCATATATATTATTGTTGGAAAATTGATTCCTAATTTGATATTTACATATCATGATAGTTATCAAATTTCTATGGTTTTATTTTATTTATAATTTGAATGGAAAAAATTGGAAAATTTGATATAGTTAGGTTTGAAGAAAGATAATGTTTATCAAAAGTAGTCAAGTATAAAAAATTGATAAGAACCTAAAGAATGAAAGTACTAACTTATACAAAAGAATGGTATAGCCCTCTATTGGATTTTCTGGCTTATAAAAATAGGCCATGATATCAAATAATTGAGGAAATGGAATTTAAATATTTCAAATCAGCCTATGCGACTGATCCACCGCTTTTGTTTATTGCTGTGCATGAAGAAGCAGTAGTTGGACAGTTTCTTTGCATTCCGGCGTATTTGTATTATTTAAATGAAACCATTCGTTTTAATTGGGGAGTTGAATGGTTTGTAAAACCTGAATTTAGAGATACGCATGTTGGAATATCTTTAGCGGTAAAGCTTTTCAAACACAGTTTGTTGATTGATGCCGTTCGTGGAAAATTCTGCACTTTTATTCCTGATATGGTTTATCATGGAATTCTTCTGGGTGATGCAGACGGAAACTGGAGAAGTGACTACAATGGTAATCCTGTCATGTTAAAAAGTGGTAGTTCAGCTCAAGTTAGCATCAATTTAAGCAATGCTTATATGGATGATGAAAATTACTTGAATGTACCTGTTTATTGTGTTGGAAATTCTAATGTTACAGCATTGGATCTTAGCTTGGAATCTTTGGATCAAAGCAAACTGACATTTGTTGATATGTCTATGGGTGCAGATATTTCGGGAAATACCTCCATGTCTTATTCTTCAAAAATAAGAATGACAAGTTATTCTAAAGTGCTCAATGGTGTAAAACCCTCATCAAGTTATTGCACTCTTCGTTTTGAATTAAATGGATCGCAACTTACGAGCACTGATCTGGGAACAGGTATTGCATTTGTTAATGGAAACAAAACCAATGTTGAAACCAGTGGTGAGTTCTTATTATTATCGAAAAATAATATTTCTGAAAATAGCTTTACTGCTTATCCAAATCCAACCACAGGTAATTTTACAATATTATTGCCTAATGATGCTTCTGGAGTAAGTCAGGTAACCCTATATGATATGGCCGGAAAAATTGTGTATAGTAATAAAACAAGTCAAAACAAAATTGATGTTAATTTAGTATCTCCTGTTTCAGGATTATACCTGTTGAAAGTAAATAACAGCAACCAGGTATATAGTACGAAGATTCAGGTTAAGTAATTCTTTCCCACATTTGAATTTATTGAGAGGCGCGCTAATAGGTGCGCCTCTTTTGTTTTTGGAATTTACAAAAAATCAAGAATATAAGAACGGTCTATTTCTTTCAGAAATTGTCCAGCTTCCCATGCATGAGCTAATGATAAGCACCCTGAAAGTTAGAAGAATTAATTTGAAACATATTCAATGGAAAATATTCATTCAAATAAATTCTAACCGCTATTCATTGAACCCATCATTATTTATTCTTCATTTTTCATTATTCATTTTTCATTCTTCATTCTTCATTTTTCATTCTTCATTCTTCATTTTTCATTATTTTTTTCTGAACTCAAAAAGTAGTATATTTGCCGTATATTAAAATGATTTAATTACAGCTATGTCAGACATTAAAGATAAACAAGCAAGATATATAAATCCATATACTGACTTTGGATTTAAACGGCTTTTTGGCGTTGATGCAAATAAAGATTTATTAATCGATTTTCTTAATCAATTGCTACCAGCCAAACACCAAATTAAAGATTTGGCATTTAAAAATGTTGAAAATACGCCTGATTTGCCAGAAGAAAGAAAAGCAATTTTCGATATTCATTGCGAAAGTATTACAGGCGAACGCTTTATTGTGGAAATGCAAAAAGCCAAAATCAAATATTTCAAAGACCGAGCTATATTTTATATCACATTTCCTGTTAGGGAACAAGCAGACAAAGGCGATTGGAATTTTAAACTTAATCCGATTTATTACATTGCCCTGCTTGATTTTGAATATGAAAAACGAGATGAAGAGAAAAAAATATTCCCAAAATTCCGTAGAGATATTATGCTGTTAGACATTGAAGATCACGAAATATTTTTTGATAAACTAAGATTTACTTTTCTTCAAATGCCAGCCTTTGCAAAGAAAGAAGATGAATTAAAAAACCACTATGATAAATGGTGCTATTTCTTACAGAATTTAGAGAACTTAGACAATATACCTGATATTTTAAGAGAAGAAATATTTGAAAAAGCATTTAAAACAGCCGAAATAGCCAATTTATCGAAAAACGAATACAAAAAATATATGGATAGCTTAGACGCTTATCGTGAAATAAAAGGTGTTACAGAAAATGCAATTGAAGAAGGACGGAATTCAGAAAAAATGGAAATCGCAAAAAAAATGATAATGGAAAATGAACCAATTGAGCGAATTCAGAGATATACTGATTTAGACAAAGAAACAATAAAAAACCTGATGAAAGATTTAAAAGAATCAAAATAACTTATCGAAAAACGAATACAAAAAATATATGGAAAGCTTAGACGCTTATCGTGAAATAAAAGGTGTTACAGAAAATGCAATTGAAGAAGGACGGAATTCAGAAAAAACGGTAATCGCAAAAAAAATGATAATGGAAAATTTTCAGATCGATATGATATCAAACATTACAGAATTATCTATTGAAATAATTGAAAACCTGACGAAAGAATTAAAACAGCCGAAATAGCCAATTTATCGAAAAACGAATACAAAAAATATATGGATAGCTTAGACTCTTACCGTGAAATAAAAGGTGTTACAGAAAATGCAATTGAAGAAGGTATGAATATTAAATCAATTGAAATCGCAAAAAAAATGATAATGGAAAATGAACCAATTGAGCGAATTCAGAGATATACTGATTTAGACAAAGAAGCAATAAAAAACCTGATGAAAGAATTAAAACAATCAAAATAATTTATCGAAAAACGAATACAAAAAATATATGGATAGCTTAGACGCTTATCGTGAAATTAAAGGTGTTACAGAAAATGCAATTGAAGAAGGTATGAATATTAAAACAATTGAAATCGCAAAAAAAATGATAAAGGAAAATGAACCAATTGAGCGAATTCAGAGATATACTGATTTAGACAAAGAAACAATAAAAAACCTGATGAAAGATTTAAAACAATCAAAATAATTTATTAAAAAAAACCAATGACCGATTAAAATTCCATTCCAATGAAGTTTGGTTGATCAAATAACAATTCATAGCGATAAAAATAATCGAAAATCAAACTGGGCAGGAGCAAAAACCTGGCATGCCACGTTTCAATTATTGCCCTGCCCTTTGGCAGAATGAATCGGCGTCTTATGCAGCCTGATTCGTTTCTACATCTTTCACTTTTTGTGCTTTGTTCAAGATGTAGTTGTTCACACGATTGTCGCCTTTGTGAATGAACCATATTTTGGCTCTTTTTGCATAGGCTTTAAGCTCCAGAAGAAATGTTTCAATTTCTGCTTTCCTTTCAATGGTGGCAACTTTGCGGGTCTTTTTAAACTCCGACAAGCGGTTGTACGCATCCATGAAGGCATTGTAAGCATTCTGAAGCTCATTCTTTACAGCATCCGATAAACCTGCTTTGTTGAGCTGCCCGGCGTTTTCTTCGAACTCCACCAATAAACTGCTCACCGCAGTTATGATTTGGGCTTCCGAATCGTACTTTGAAACAATTCTTAACGACAATAAACTTTCGTTTTCATTGCCCAGAGGTTCCTTCACTGTTAAGCGAATCGTGGTTAGTACATCAGATAAGCGCAACTTCAACTGATCTTTTTCGTCGAACAGTTTTGCTAATCTGTTCTTTTGGTTCAGATCACCCTCAATGTTTAAGAGGCATTTGAATCTGGACTCAAGAGAAGCAACACCTTCCGGTGTAATGTTGGCGCCGCTCAGATCTTTGATATCTGCCTTCAGCGCTGAGATTAAAGCATAAGCTTTCTCTACTACGTGGTTTTTGCTACCTGGTAGCATTCCACTCTTTTTTTTGTTATTTGACATAAATGAAATGTTTGGTACGTTTGAAGCGCCGGAAGATCTATAAGGGATAAAAAAACAAAACTTTATAGGTTTTATGTTTTACCCGAATTTCACGTACCTGTTTTTAAATTTAAAGTTTGAAATTTTACCGGACGCACCATTGAAATCCGATGCAAACATACAACAAAAATAGTAACTACCAAATTATATTACCAATAAATATATGGTAAAAATAAGAAAAATAGATACTTAAAGCTTTTGTTTAAGATATTTATATCATAAGAATATTAAAGAAATACTTTAACCAAGCAAAGCGACTAATGTACAAAACCCATACAAATACAGGCTTTTATGAATACTCAATCCACCCGTTCATTAAAAAACATTTTTTAAATTAAATTGTAAAATTATTTTTATAAAAGTGCACTAATTTTAAAAATAAATTAAGAATTTCGGTAAAATACCTCATTTTGTGAAAATAATCGGGCATTTCGTTGCCTTAAAACGCCATTCTGCGAGGTTAAAACGCCATTCTGCAAAGTGAAAATGTCATTCTGCAAAGTGAGAATGGCATTTTGCAAAGTTAAAAATGTCATTCTGCAAAGTTAAAATGCCATTTTGTAAAGAGAGAATGCCATTCTGCAAAGTTAAAATGCCAATCTGCAAAATGAAAATGTCATTCTGCAAAGTTAAAATGCCATTCTTCGAAGTGAGAATGCCATTCTGCAAAGTGATATTGCCATTCTGCAAAGTGAGAATGACATTCTGGAAAGTTGAAAAGCCATTCTGCGAAGATAAAAAGCCATTCTGCAAAGTGAGAATGTCATTCTGCAAAGTTAAAATGCCATTCTGCGAAGTTAAAATGTCATTCTAGGAAGTGAGAATACCATTCTGCAAAGTGAGATTGCCATTCTGCAAAGTGAAAATGCCTTTCTGCGAAGTGAGATTGCCAGCCGAACAATTTACGCCCCCGATTATTTCAATGAGAATGGAGAATTGAAACTTGAAAAACTAATTGATATTTCATAAGTCCTGAACCTTTATTAATAATCCGAATTAAGGATTGAAATGTATGTTAATATTTAGTTACTATAAAGGTTGAATACTTCTCACAAGTTTTAGCAATGTAGTTGCGTAATCTTTGTAGAAAAAATTTCAACCATATACTCCCATTTATCCCCACCAACTTGCGTCTGCGGAGCAAGTTGGTGGGGTGGTGGGGAATAAAAACTTTAATTTTCTATAAATATTCCGCCGCTCTGCGGCTTATAAAGGTTTCAACAAAAGAATAAGGTTTTTTTAAAACCTTTTTTCTGTTTTAAAACCTTAGTAGAGGGAAAAATAAATAGAACACCCCAAACCTTATTAACCTTATATTTACCACAATCAAGGCGCAAGAGGTTAAAAATTAGCAAGCACCATAGAGTTGCTCTTTGAGAGCTTGAATGGTGTCATTATCCCATTTTCCAGTGGTTTCCAAATCATTGTCATTTTGAAAATCATAAATTGCATTGGCTGTATTTTTACCTACAACGCCATCAATTTTCCCAGGATTATATCCAGCATAAAAAAGCAGCAGTTGCAGCACATCGCCATGAACCGTGATAGTTCCATTAATGAAGTGTTCATACATTGTGTCAATGGTATCCTGATCTGCAATTCCATTGGCTGTTAAGCCATATTCATGCTGAAAGGTTCTGATCGCGTTTTTCGTATTGGGTCCGATAATGCCATCCAATGTACCGACACTATATCCTAATGCCTTGAGCATTAATTGACATTTTTGATTATCCGCAGTTGACTGTGACATAGTTAGATAGATTTAAGTTAGGAATTTTAAAAACAGGCTAAAGAATTGATATTGAAAAAAGCAACTTGGATATTTATATAAATTGCATTTCTCTTTTCAAATATAAAAAAAAGATTGGAGAAATTTTAATAATTAAAATAGCTTATTCAATTGTCCGGTAAAAGTTTTATAAAAATCAAGCTCAATATAAATGGCATGGCTGATAGAAGCTTGATTCCAGTATAATAATTCAATCATTTAAATCATTGTTTTGTCCTAAATTATGTTTACGGGATTTGTTGTAAGACCCACCCCTGCCCCCTCCCAAGAGGGGAAGCTTGCTAATCAGCGGTTTGTGCTTAATTTTGGGAGTTTGAAAATATGATTTATTTATTATCATGTAAGTCATGTGCATAGCTACTTTCCCCTCTTGGGAGGGGATTAAGGGGTGGGTTTTTGATAACCAAGCAATTGTTGTTTTGTCCTAAATTATGTTTACGGGATTTGTTGTAGGACCCACCCCCTGCCCCCTCCCAAGAGGGGGAGCTTGCTAATCAGCGGTTTGTGCTTAATTTTGAGAGTTTGAAAATATGATTTATTTATTATCATGTAAGTCATGTGCATAGCTACTTTCCCCTCTTGGGAGGGGACTAAGGGGTGGGTCTTTGATCTTATATTGTAGCGATGCCCTATGTAAAAGTTCAAAAAAAAAGAAACACCTTTTGAGTGTTTCCTTTTAGCAAATTAGCATATTAATTAATTAGCACATTTACTTATACTAGTATTCCCAAAGTTCTTGCTCGAAATTGAAAATTTCATTTTTAATTCTTTCTGCTTCCATCAAAGATTCAACCCCCAAGGTATAGTCATTAATTAAACGATTATTGTAAACATTGGATTCCTGAACAATATAACTGGAAAACATTCTTTTGAGAAACATATCATCGAATGAGCGATATTCTGCATCATTAAACTCATTGAACAAGGGATTTTTTGCAAATAAAGGACGAACATCGGGGTAGTAAATCCAAAACAGTTTTCTCATTTTTACATCTTCCTGATCGGTATCTTCGGGTTTAAAATATTCACGAATAGGACATATTCCAACCATTCTTACATCCAAAACCGACCTTTGTTTGTCAAAGAACCAAACTTCTTTAATCAAATATTGCTTCACATCATAAGTTTTTATTTCGCGGGCAATAGATTTTATAATAGGATTGCCATTTTCGTCTATCTGTGTAATACTGTCGATGCCCCCGCCCAATCTCTCTTCTATTTCGGCCATGGTAATTTCCTGCTTGAATTCATTGGCATCATCAGTCGTGGAATAGGCTTTAAGACCTTCATATTTTATACCATATAGAAGAAGATCAATTAAGCTTTTTCTATCTCCAATTTGAGTTTCGGGGTAGTAATAGGGATGATTGATTTTTTCACGTAAATCAATTTTTCTCCAAACGGTTTTAGACCACATTACATCTGCTTCGCGAAGGTATTCAAAGGGAACTGGGATCTTTTTTGCAATGTGAATCTTTTGGTAAACTCCATTTAAAACATTGCTCTCTTCGCCTTGTGCAAGAACGAAATTGATACCTGCAAACATCATCATGCTGAGGCACAACAAAAAAAACTTTTTCATATTCTATTTTATTAAGATTCAACTTTTGGCTCAAAGGATTGATTCAAAATTTGTGCCAGTCTTAAAAACAAAAAACCCCCTTTTTGATAAAGGAGGTTTTTGTTAAAGTAAAAATAAGATTATTGAAGTTTAAAGTTACAGGGTGGGAGGCTTCTTGTAGAACCATCCGGACCTGTTGCCTTAATTTGTTCAATATAAACTTTTCTTCCAGCAGGAACTTGTCTGATCAAATCAAGTTGTTTTGCATTGAAGCGAGTACCAGTTGCTTTAGCTTCTTCGTCATAACCTCCTTTCAAGGTTGCAGAAACAACAAAGCTGCTAATTGTAAACCGAAGTTCGAAGTCAAAGTTTTCCATTTCGGCAACAGGACCTGGAGCTGTTAGCAAAACATTTTTGGCTATGAAACCTTCTTTTTTTCCGGCAACTTTTGCAATCGGATCGGGCACTGTTTTCACACGAAACTCTTTTGAACCCATCGATTTTGTAGCACCATCAATTTCAGCGCTTACAGAAATATTTACCTTACCGGGTTTCTTTACTTTTACGATGTATCCTTGAGCTGCTTTTGAAATCGATCCATCAGAAATACTGACTCTCAAATTTGATTCAGGTACTCCGGAAACAGATATTTCAACAGGATTTTCCACTCCAATATAGAATACATTCATCTTTGTAGGAGAAACAACCAAAGCAGGGCGACCTACCTGATAAGTGCTCTTGAAATCGAATTCTTTAGGACCCGAGTTGGTTTGAATTTTGATGATACCACCAAAAGTCTTTTCACCAACACCTGTAGTACTACCATTGTAGATACCTTTACCATTTTTTACAGGTAATTTGGCACCGCCAACAAGAATTTCAGGATCTTGGGTACTATCTGAAGCTGCAATAAAAATTTCAGCTTCGAATTTTTGCCCTTCGTTTACATAAGAGGAGGGGGTTTTTACAATCGCTTCAATTTTATTGAATTTCAAATCTTCTGCGCCAATGGCTGTCAGTAAGTAACTTAAGATATCTGCTTCAGCATTTCGGATGTCATTCTGAATTTTTGAAAGCATAGCAATAACGGCAATCAGGGGTAATTGGTCAAAATTTCCTATTTCCCACTTTTGCAGACCGCCTTCTTCACCCACTACTTCACCTGTGGCCAAAGTTGCATTGATATTCTCGACAACTCCTTTGTTTAGGGTTTTGTCTTTAACCAAAGCAATCAGATCTGCTCTGAACTTTTCTATTTTACCTTTTAGTTCGAGACCTTTGCCTTGCAAGATCATAACTTGCCCAGGAACATTGTTTTCGTCCTTCTTTTGAACTGTTCGAGCTGCATGTTCTTTTTTGAATGCAACATCGGATCCATCAGCAATTTTAACGATACTTGTTTTGATATCTGCAACGTAAGTATAAAGCTCATCGGCCATTTTAAGCGACTTATCGGCTTTATCTTTCCATTCTTTTACCTTAGCAGGGTTGAGTTTCTCGGCCTTAGTGAATTCATTCATAACAGCGTCACTTTTCTTTTTCAGATTCTGACCTGTTTTATTAAGGCTTTCGTCTATCAGTACGAAGGCATTCAATATTGATGCTGACACATTCAATGCAAGTAATGCAGTCAGAACCAAATACATCATGCCAATCATCTTCTGCCTAGGCGACAATTTTTTTTCCGACATAATCTATAATTTTAAATTTTTAAACAATCAATACAATGAGATGAAGAACTATTTGTTGATGTTCATTGCAGCTAACATATTGCCATAAACAGTACTTAGCGATTCAACATTTTTAGCGAGTTTGGTAATTTCTTCACGATATTTTTTAGAACCTTCTACGCTACCTTTCAAGTCTTCCATCATTGTATCTAGTCCGCCTTCCAATTGAAGTTCGAATACTGCATTCAATGCTGTAAGGTTTTTGTTCAAAATACCAAGTTTGTCATTGTAAGATTCGTTTCCTTTCACTACAGCAGAAAAATCGACTTCGATGCTCAATGATTTAGCTAAATTGTCGTAAGAAGTGGCAACATTTGTTGTAGCACCTACTACTTTTTCGTTTGCTTTGTTGAAAGAATCTGTGAAACTGTCAACTGCATAATTGATAGAATCAACAGAATGTTTGTAAGCATTGGACATGCTGTCTGTTGATGTTTTTACCAAATCAGCAGATTTGCTATACTCATCGCCCAAAACAGCAACAGATTTTGTTGCAGTGTTCAATGTTTCTACATAGCCATTATTGGCTTTTGCAACATCCGAAAGATTGTGCAAGGATGATGCTGATTCAGCAAGATTTCCTAAGCCTTTTGTGAGTTTTTCGAAAAGCTGAGGAGCATTATCAGCGCTAGCCAATAATTTTTCATCAAAAAGGCTCACCTTTGTTGATACCTTAGAAACACTATCTTTAGGCTCTAATCCAGCTAATTCGGGATAAACCAAAGTCCAGTCGATTTCTTCATGTATGGGTTCAAAAGCCGAAAGCATAAAGATGATAGCTTCAGTGCCCAATCCAAGGATAAGCATTAGGCTAGCACCCGGCCAGTGCATAATTTTGAAAAGAGCACCAACGATAACAATAGCGGCCCCGATACCGTAAACTTTAGCCATGAAGTTCTTCCAACCTTTGGTTTGGGTGATGTCGGCAAGTGTCATATTTCTTCTGTTTTAGGGTTATTACTATAAAATAAATAGAAATTTTTATTTGCAATCAATTTGCATTGCTAAAGTAAAAAATATGAAATAAAAAAAAAAAAAAAAAAAAAAAAAAAAAAAAAAAAAATGGACTTTTCTGAAAAACTAAGGTAAAATTTAAACATTGAGAAACCTGCAATAAATAGATTGTCAGTATTTAATACCCTCAAATTTAATTGCATAAAGATGAAAATAAAAAAAGGGAATCAATAATAATTGATTCCCTTTTTTAAGAAATTGTTATATCATTTATTGATTTGCCCAAGCACTTGCATCTCTACCCATGTAAGATCTTACATTTCTGAATCCAATATAGGATTTTGCTGTATCTTGGTATTCATAAGCGCGAACACCGGTTTGCATATAATAGGCTATATCCTTCCATGATCCACCGCGAACTACTTTTCTTTTCAATACTGGAGGATCATCTTTCAATGCATTGTATCTATAGTCAGGATTCAAGTCATGGGTGAATGTATAAGAAGATTCATCAAATGCATTGGATGTCCACTCGGCCACATTTCCAGCCATATCATAAATACCATAATCATTGGCTGCGAAAGAACCTACGGGTAGTGTTCTAATTCCTCCATCATCACCGTAAATACCCCGGTTGGGTTTGAAGTTTGCTATAAAACAACCCAGATTATTTCTAGTATAAGGACCACCCCAAGGATACAAGGATAAGGTTAGACCACCTCTTGCAGCATATTCCCATTCAGCTTCCGTGGGTAAGCGATATTCCATCACATACATTTCACCAATACTGGAAAGATAATTATTCATCAATTGTGTTCTCCAAATAGAGAAAGCTTTTGCCTGCACCCAATTAACACCTACAACAGGATAAATATCATAAGCAGGATGCCAAAAATAATTCATTGTAAGGGGTTCATTGTAAGAATATGAAAAGTCACTCATCCAAACCAAAGTGTCTGGATAGATGGGAATTTTGCCATTCATAATGAAGGACGAACGATTTTTGATAGGTTGTTTGTTACCTTTTACGTCGATGATTTCACCATCGTACTTTTGGGTTTCGAAATTGTATCTGTTTGCTTTTCTGGCTGCTTGCTTAAGGTCAACCCAGTAGTATTCATAGATCAATTTACGTGAATCAATTTCTTTTCTATGCCAAAATCTTTCTTCTTCTTTGAGGTAAAGCTCATTGAGGGTTTCGACATATTCGGGATCGTCCCAAACGATTTTTTCATCCCAGTTCAGGATTGGGGGATCAATTTCGTTTCCTTTTGCGTCTTGTGTAATTAGGAAATTTTCATTAACATCGCCAAGTAATCGACGAGCAATAGAATCTCTTACCCAGTAAACAAATTGGCGGTACTCATTGTTTGTAATTTCGGTGTCATCCATCCAAAATGGATCAATAGAAACCGTTTTGATTTGACCTGTCAAATTAAATGGAACGTCTTGTCCGCTGGGACCCATGTTAAAGCTTCCCATCGGTACAAATTGCATCCCATATGGATCTGGTTCAAACCATTCCGGACGGTCAAGGACGCCAACAAGTTCGCCGTTATTTGAAGTACCACAACCCGTCAATATAGATATAATTACGACCGATGCTAATACCAGATTTCTCATATACTCTTAAAATTTACGTTGTACAAGCAAGGTTAAAATGTGTTAAGGATAATGCTAAAACCGTGCCATTTTTATTTTGCTTAAAAAAAATTACAAAAATCTTACACTTCTGTATCTGTCAGGGGTTTTGTCCATACTTAATTTGAATCCATATTGAATAAGAACCTCAAAAGTATTCGGGCTTCCTTTGATCATTTTTGAAGTAGTGAGTTCATAAGCTAAGCTCAATTTTATGCCATTGATTAATTCAAGACCTGCAATGATAATTGCATTTGCTCCAATTCTATAGCCCAAGCCTCCCCAGAATTTTTTATTGTAGTAGCCCAGTGCATTTATATCTGCCTGCATCGTTCTTCCATCAAATCGAATAATGGATGAGGGCTGAATTTCTATCAGCGGGTTTTTTGTTCGAAAACGATAACCTCCTGTAAGATAATAATGTCTTTTTAAATAATCTAAAAGTATATCATTTCCTTCCTGATTCACAAATTTAAAATTTCCTTCATTTAGCCTTGTGGAAGATAGTCCTACATAATAGTTTGATGCTTTATAAAAAGCACCGAAATTCATATTGAACGCCGATTTGGGCTGATCAAGGGGAGGTATGGCCATATCTTGTTCTGCTCCGTCCACAGCCTTAAACTCGCCTTTTGCAACAAGGTTAATAAGTCCCAAACTTAAACCTATGCCCAATTTTCCACCTGCCAATTCTGTTCTGTAAGAGTAAGCTGCTTCAAGCTGAAAGCTTGTATTTAAGCCTTGTTTATCTTGTACCAAATTAACACCAATACCACTTTTCACGCCGAAAGGTTTGAGGAGTCCTTCGACAGAAAATCCCATAGTATTGGGTGCTCCATCAAAGCCAGCCCATTGTTGTCTATTTATGGCCGTTGCGCTTATTTCATTATTTGTTCCGGCAAAACCTGGGTTATATGCAAAATGGTTGAACATATAAATTCCATAACAAGGTTCCTGCTGTGAATATCCCTGAATTGCTGTCAGCAAGATACAAATGAATAAGATGTTAATTTTCATGTCTGATGCGAATTTTGTCTTGTATATAAGTTTTCAGTTAAGGAAACCAAAACGTAAATTTCATACCTTAGATTCAAATACTTTTCCAATACTTATAAGGGAAGGCTGATTTTTTAGTACGTTTTTATCATTTTGCTAAAGTATAAAAAAATGATTTCTTTCACAACCTATTTTACAAAGTATTTTATTATTCCAAAACATCTCCATGCTTTTGAATTTTTTGAAAACTTTTGAGCCAGATTTGTGGTATCTCCTGTTCGCAAGCTTTTTGATAATCAGCATAAGAACAAGAAATGATTAGTTTATCACTTTTACCCGATATAAAGCAAGGAATCTCTATCCACCAACGATCGCTCAATGGGCTTTTGTAAAAAACTAATTCTTGCCGCAATTCGGTCAACTGAACGATGAATTTTTTGTATTCCGACAAATCAGCAAGTGGATAATCATTTTTTCTGCTGTAGAATCCATCGATAAAATGCCAGATAATTTGAGCAGCCAAATGGCTTGTTTGATTTTGTAAATCATAGCTCGGATTTACTTCAAACAGACCAAAACACGACAACCTATCGCTAAGTCCTGCATATTTTGCGAGCTGACAAGCTTCTTCTCCGGATAATCCATTGGGTGAAGGGGAATTATTGCCAGGTGCATAAGATTGCTTTATGGAACAAATATCGAAGGATACAAAATCTGCATCCCTAAGAACGGGTTCTGCTTCACGAATATCTTCTCGCAGGTCGCCCAATCTTATTGTTTCATACAGATTAGCTGACATATAGTCCAACGTATTTTGAGATACAAAATAAGATTGATGGGCCAAATGGGTGAAGCTAAATAAGAAGTTTGATTTGTCCGATAAAATGGAATTCAGATAACAGGATGAATCAAAATCCTGGATTCCTTCACTTGCTTCAGAAAGATCAATTTTAGCATCGATGGATACAAAATTGATATTGGCAAATGTTGACTTGTACGCCTTATAAACAGGAAATGTCAAGTCCTGACTACCTCCTATTATAATGGGCAGAATTTTATTTTCAATTAAAAATTGCGTAATCTGCTGAACAGCACTATAGGAATCGGATATCTTTTCACACAATTTTATGTTTCCCAAATCTATGATTCTGATATTGCTCTTGGGTTTGAACAAAGAATAAAGCTTTTCTCTAATGATGTCGGGTGCCAATGCTGTGCCTATATTCGATGAATTTCTTTCCTCATTGACACCCAAGATGGCTATATCATAGACTTTATTTGTATTTGACTGATACGCTACTGTATGCAAATCTATCTGTGTCATTCTGTTGTTTGAACCACTAAGCATCTTAATATCAGAAAGATCTAATTTTATTGGTTCAAAGTAATTAATGATTTCATTTAAGTCTTGCATACCTGTTTAGGTTTTAAAATTTATTTCTTTTTAACTTTAGAAGCCACAGCCTTTTTGGTTCCCGTCGTTTTCGAACTTGTTTTTTTTGTGCTTGATGTTTTAGGCTTTTCTGTTTTTGTTTTTTGCGTAGTTTCCGACTTTGGCTTCGCTGAACTCCCCTTTGCTTTGTAAGTGTTTGCTTTTGGAGAATTTGTGGTTTTGCCTCTTGAAAAACCTCTGCTGGGTTTCTTTTCAGGAGAAGATTCAATGATCTCCATACATTCCTTAAAAGAAATATTGGCGGGTACGCTGGCTTTCGGAATTTTGTAATTGAGTTTGTTGTAAGAAATATAAGGGCCATAACGTCCATTCAAAATCAATAAGCCAGAATCTTCTGAAAACTCTTTAATGATTTTGTTTTTGTCTGCATCTCGCTTTTCATCAATGACTTCAATGGCTCTGGGAAGTTCGATTGTGTAAGGATCGTCAACACCCTTTTTCAAGGTATAGAACTTTTTATTGTGCAATAAATAGGGACCAAATCGACCAATACTTGCAACAACTTTTGAACTCTCATATTCACCAATTTCTCTGGGCAGTTTGAATAATTCCAGCGCTTGTTCGAGTGTTATGGTTTCGATGTGTTGTTCTTTTCTGAGGCTTGCATATTTGGGCTTTTCATCGCCTTCTTCTGTAGCTTCACCAATTTGAACAATAGGGCCAAATCGTCCGATTCTGACTAAAATGGTCTTTCCCGTTTGCGGATCTTTGCCCAATACGCGCTTTCCATCGGCATATTCATTTACGTTCATGAATTTTTCTACCAAAGGATGAAATTTTTTATAGAAATCATCCAGCATGTTGCTCCATGTCATCTTTCCTTCGGCAATCTCGTCAAATGATTTTTCAACAGTAGCAGTAAAATTGAAATCCATAATGGATTGGAATTTTCCAACCAAATAATCATTTACCAGCATCCCAATATCTGTAGGAAAGAGTTTGGATTTTTCCTGACCTGTAATTTCTTTCTTGGTTTCCTCTGTAATTTTTTGATTTTTAAGCACCAAATTTGAATAGGATCTTTCTATTCCATCCCGATTGTCTTTCAAAACATAACCTCTTTGTTGTATGGTTGAAATAATTGGGGCATAAGTTGAAGGACGACCAATTCCAAGCTCTTCCAACCTCCTTACCAAAGAAGCTTCGGTGTAGCGGGGTGGGTGAGTGGCAAATTTTTGTGTTGCCTTAATATTATCCAAATCCAGAACCTGGTTCACTTTTAAGGGAGGAATGATTTTTGGGCTTTCCTCTTTTTCGTCATCCGTAGATTCAGAATAAACTCGAAGGAAACCGTCAAATTTGATAACCTCGCCACTTGCCTGAAAAGTATGATTGCTATTGGAAATATCAATAGTTACCTGAGTTCTTTCTAGTTCTGCATCACTCATTTGAGAAGCGATCGTTCTTTTGTAAATAAGATCATAAAGCTTCTTTTCAGCATCATTTCCGGTGATGGTTTTTTTATCTAAATACGCTGGTCTGATTGCCTCATGCGCTTCTTGCGCTCCCTTACTTTTGGTTTTATATTTTCTTGTTTGTGAATATTTTTCACCAAATTCCGAAATGATTTCTGTTTTCGCTAAGTTCAGAGCAAGGTCAGATAAATTCACCGAATCTGTACGCATATAGGTAATTTTTCCTTCTTCATAAAGTCTTTGCGCTATAACCATGGTTTGTGAAACAGAGAATCCAAGCTTTCTGCTTGCTTCCTGTTGTAAGGTTGAGGTTGTAAAGGGAGCAGAAGGAGATTTTTTCGCAGGCTTTTTTACAATATCAGAAACCTTAAAATCAGCTCCTTTGCATATTTCGAGAAATTTACGTGCTTCTTCTTTGGTGGCAAATTTCGTCGAAAGTTCTGCTTTTAGTTCAACGGTTTCGTTTTCTTTATTTTTAATTAGGAAAGTTCCCACAACTTTGAAGCTATAGGAGGATTGGAAAGCGATGATTTCGCGTTCTCTTTCAACGATAACCCGAACCGCAACAGATTGAACCCGACCTGCGGAAAGTGAAGGTTTTACTTTTTTCCATAACAAAGGCGATAGCTCAAAACCCACAATTCTGTCTAAAAGACGACGAGCCTGCTGAGCCTCTACCAGATTGAGATCAATGGAACGAGGTTTCTTAATCGCATTGGTGATTGCTTCCTTTGTAATTTCATGAAATACAATTCGTTTTGTTTTTTCTTTGCTCAATTCCAAAACCTCAGACAAGTGCCAAGCAATTGCTTCTCCTTCACGGTCTTCATCGGAAGCAAGCCAAATGCACTTTGCATCTTTGGATAGTTTTTTCAGTTCTTTTACCACAACCTGTTTATCTTCTGATATTTCGTACTGTGGCTCGAAGTTATTTTGTATATCAATTCCGAGATTTTTTTTGCTCAAATCCCTAATATGACCATAACTTGATTTAACAAGATAGTTTTTACCTAAAAACTTTTCAATGGTTTTGGCTTTTGCAGGTGATTCCACAATTACCAGATTTTCTTCCATTTTTGTAATTTATTTGTTATTACATACTTTCTTGCAAAATTTAGCAAAAAAGTGAATTTTATATTTGGATTGTAAATCAAATTGTTACAAAATTATAACCCTTCATTTACCTTAATATTCGAATATTTTTTACATAAAATAATCACCTACAAATTAATCAAATATCTTTTCAAAGTTCAAAATATTTCTTTAAAATTGTTCAAATCAGAATATAACATAAATTAAGTCAAGCAGATTGATTTTTTTTTATGTAATTCAATTATAAATGACAAACTTTTCTTAATTTTATTGTTTGAATTTTGATCATTTTGTGATATACAACTCAAATGAACAATTCATAAGAATTGCAAATATGATACTTTTATTTGATATTAAGAAAAGTTCATTTTGGGGTGATCTGTTTTCAAAAATATGAAATGATCTGTTTTTTGGGAATTCGAAAGAATTTATTAGGAATGAAAAAATATGGAAAAATCACTTGCAAAGCGTTTAAGCTTCTTAAATTTTAAACTCGATACGCTGCTTGAAGTAACTCAGTCTATCAACGAGAATCTATCGACGGATGAATTGCTGGAAAAGTTTGCCGCAATTCTTACAGAAAAACTCAATATAGGCAAACTTGCCGTATATGCCTATAATAAAAGTTGGGAGAAAGTTTTAGAGTCAGGGTTAACGAATGGCAAGAGCATTGAAATAGATGTAGAAAATGAGTTACTTGCAATAACGGAGATCACTACAGCAACTGCTGCCGATTTAACACATCATACAGAAATTGATACAATCATTCCGGTGTTTCATAATAACCACCCTGTGGCTTTTGTTTTGATCGGCGATATTGAGGAGGAAAGGGATGGAGTAAGCCCAACAATTAAGCATTTGCTTTTTATTCAAACACTTACAAATATTATTATTGTAGCAATCGAAAACAGACGATTGGTTCAGGAAAGTTTAAAACAAGAAGCAATAAAGAAGGAACTCGAGTTGGCTTCCAGAATGCAGTCTATGTTGATTCCTGATGCTGCTGTTTTTCCAAGGAATGAAAAGGTTTTTATTGATGCATTTTATCTTCCCCATTTAGAAATAGGTGGTGATTACTACGATTGCATGGAACTCAATTCCAATGAGGTTGGCTTTTGTATTGCCGATGTTTCAGGAAAGGGAATTTCGGCTGCTATTTTGATGTCTAATTTTCAAGCCAATTTGCGAGCTCTTTTTAGCACGTCCATTACATTGCCGGATCTTGTTCAAAAATTGAACTCAAGGGTTTTGATGAGTGCTAATGGGGAGAAGTTTATTACTCTCTTTGTTGCCAAATACCACTACTCAACCCGAATGATTACATACATCAATGCCGGACACAACCCTCCTTTCCTTTATGATACCGTCAATAAGTCTGTGAATTTGCTGGATACGGGTTGTCCCGGAATGGGGATGCTCGATGAACTTCCGAAAGTAAAGGTGGGACAAATTTATGTGCCCAACAAATCGAAATTGATTTGCTATACCGACGGTCTGGTGGAATTAAAAACAGAATCGACACAAGATACCGGAATGAAAGCTGTTGAAGATTGCATATCCAACGATATGCCTATAGACATGACCATACAGCATATTATCAAATCGATGAATGTAAATAAAGATAATGTCTTGTTTTTTGATGACATTTCTATCTTGGGAATTGATTTATTCTAAAACGAATTGAGTTTAATAAACAAAATTGAATTAAAAATTGAATTCAATTTTGTTTTATTTTATTTCCTCGTAATCAATGTATTCGCCTTCCTCTTTTTGTATTTTTTTGGATTTCGTGGGGGCATAGTCTATGGTTACCTCCCCTTTGGGGCGTTTATATGTAGTAGTATCCTCCTGATGAGCATTGGTAAATACTTTGTTTTCCATTGTATTCATAAGGTTTTTCAACAACATCGGAAGCAACAACCTTCCCAACAGCCGAAGCCCATAATAGATTAAAATCGCAACAAGTATAATTCTGATTATTACCATAAGACAAAAATAAAATTGAAACGCAAAAATACATGGATTCGTGTAAAAAAAAGAATATTTTTGGGTTTATTCGAAAAAAATCTTAAGAATCTTCGCTTTCAGAGAATTTTAGATTGATTCCGAAAACATAAATCAGAACGGTATAAAAGAAAGTTAGAAAAAAAATCGCTTTGATAAAATAATTAAAACTCGTCGCAAAATTGTTTTCCGCTTTTACAACCTCCAGAAAAATGAAGGGCATCCAAAGTATTACTGTTGGATAATTATTTGAAATCTTTAGCATTAAGTAAAGTACCAAATTAAAAAAGAGTCCAAATATGAACATAAAAATCGTTCCATTTTCTGGGCCAAAATTCGCATAGGCTTCGCCAACAACACTCAGATCCATACTTGTGCCCCGAGCAAGCTTATAACCAGTATATTTCGTAAAATAAGGGCTTTGACCTGTGAACACAACTTTATCATAAAGAAATCGAGGCAACAGGCTTTCTTTGAGACCCAAATATATACTTTCACCATTCGAAAAGGGTTCTACTGTGGGCATATAATTGATTATCTTTGAAATAATCCAACCCTGGTTTATTCTTCGAATAAATGAATTCCTATTGAATTCACTATAAATAAACTCATTATCAATATTTTCCTGAACAATTTCAAAATATACGGAAATACTCCGGTCTTGCCATGCTACAGCTCTAAATTGTGTTTTTACTGTTTGAACAATGGAAACAAAAAGGATTAAAATACATGCTGAAATAACTTTTACAATGGGTTTTATTTGGATTCTATAAGCAATTATAATATAAGTGAACGAAAACCAAAGAACTAAATCATGAAACATTCCAAATTCTACTGCAGTAGAAAATTGCATTATCAAAACACCGATAATAATCCACCAACGGAATTTGCGTTTACCAATGAGTAGAAAGAAGACACCCACAAAGCGAAGACAGGCAAGCAGATAAAATACAAAATACAAAGAAGCAGGAACCACAAAAGAAGCATAATAGGATACGATTCCAGCAATAACCAAGGCAATGTCCACTTGCGGATTTTTGGCTAAAAATATGGATATTTTCTCAAGTGTTTTTTTATAATCAAGTTTGTATCGAAATATCGGCAGGTACAGTCCAATCGTTAGCGCAAGTGTTGCAGGAAGTACATAACTCATATAGGTCGCTTCTTCCACTTCCATGAAAAAAATTACATCTTCATTGTTAAATTTGTAGGTAAGAATAGGACCTATGATCCACTGCAAATAAGCTAAAACAATCATGATATCTCTAATATCGATGAGTTTGCCTATACCCGTATATAGTTTCAACAAAAAGTAGGTGAAAATTCCAATGCCATAAATGGAATTATTCTCTAAATCACTGTACATTCCAAGTAGAACAGTAATGAACAGCGCTATAAGTATATTGATGATGTTTCTGGAATCTAATTGCATTGGATACTTTTCAAATTTTTCTACAAAAGAACTTTGTCCTCAATTTTTTGACAAATATGGTCAAAATTCCATTCCTGAATGGTTTTTACAGACTGTTTTTTCATGGAGTCGATTTTTTGAGGATTCTCAATGAAAAACTTAATTTGTTTAAAAAATCCTTCCGGCTCAAAGGGATCGAAAATAAACCCATTTTTTGATTCTGGAATTAGGTCATAAGAACAACCGCATTTGTTACTTACCAATATTGCTAATCCACAGGCCATTGCTTCATTTACGGCAAGTCCCCAGGTTTCACCCGGGCCGGTGGAAGGCAAAATAAAAACCTCGGCTAAACGATAGACGATGGGCATCATTTGTTGATTTTGAAATGGCAAAAAGTAAACATTCTGCAAATTGCATGATGTTGATTTTAATTCCGTCTCTAATTCACCATTTCCAACCAGAATGAAAATTGCTTCAGGAAATTTTTTTGCTGCCTGAATAATCAACTGCGGGTTTTTTTTCTTCTCAAATTTTCCTGCAAAAAGAAAAGTCCAGCGATTGGAGGGAATTTGATATTCATTTCGAAGATTTTCTACTTTTTTTTGAGTTTCGATATTAAATAATCCAAATCGTTGATTATCTATTGCATGAGGAGTAAAGCTCAATTGCTTTTCTTTCAGTCCATGTTGAAGAAAATATGCTTTATTGGCTTGCCCCACATAAAAAGCTGTATCCACATGGCGATAAACAAATTTTAAAAAGCCCCTTCGGAGAAGTGTTTTAATGCGACTCCTTTTTTCATCTAATAAAGTTGAATCACCACGAAAAAGAATTTTCACTTTGTTTTTAAAATGTCGCAATATTTTCAAGTGACTGGAATAATTCCAACCTATCACGAGTATTGCGTTTGGCTCGTAGTGTTTAATCCGGTCAATCAAATCCGGATTTTGAATTCCATAGAAGCTTGTAAGACTTTTTATCTTTGCCTCATTATGACAAAATTCAGATTCATATCCGCTTAACAAAGGAATATCCCAGGAAATCTTTTGATTAAAACCTTCATCAAAGTGGTTTTCATTGGGGGTTCCCAAGGTGTAAAAGACTTTGATTTGGATGCGATTTCTTTCCGAAAGTAATTGAAAAATCGGAGCATAATACTGAATGGGATGAGTTGTTACGATAGCAAGCCTTCTTTGCATTTATGCATTGTTAAATGAATTGACGGAATATGTCTAAATATTTTTTTGCGATCACTTTGGGCTTATAGGATTCCAAATGCTGGTCAACACCGACCATTAAAGTTTCTCGGAGTGCAGCATCAACGATTACTTTTTCAAGACAATTAGCCAAGGCCTCATGATCTCCATTGGGGAATGATAAGCCATGATTTCCTATAGCTTCCATCAATCCTCCTCTTTGGGAAACAATAGGCAGACATCCTGCTGCCAAGCCCTCTAATGCTACGATTCCAAAGGGCTCTTCCCATTTCGATGGGATTGCAATGATGAAATGCTGATTGAGTAAAAGATTCAACTCATCTCCGGTTTTTTGTCCAACAAATACAACTTGTTCATCCAATAGTAATTGGGAGCTAATGTATTTAAGTTTGTCTTCTTGATCCCCATTTCCAATAATAGTCGAAGAAAATACGATTCCTTTTTCTTTTAAAATTGCCATAGCACGAAGGAGAATTTCACATCCTTTGTCGGAAACCAGTCTGCCAAGGAATGCTATTTCTTTGGTCCTATTTATTTCGGGTATTTTTCGAAATATAGTATCCTGGTATGCATTGTGAACAATATAAGTCTTGGCTTTAATATGAGAAGCAATCACTTGGCTATTCGCAATATTGATTGCTCGTTTAAAAACCCAATGCTTCATTTTCCCGATTATGCTTTTTTGGGGAGTCCAAGTTTGATGGGAGATGGCTAATGTGCGCTTGAAAAAAAACAAAGGCCAAAGTCCTTTTAAACTGATCGTTATATGAAAGCATAAGTGACACCATTTTACAAGCTTCAATAATTTGAGTTTCGAAGGATTGCGAATCACTTCAAATTTGAATGTATCTGGCATTTCGGTCGGTGTATAGGTAACAAGCCTTACTTTATGTCCGGCAGAAATAAACTCATCGGCAAAAATACCAGCGATGGTTTCAGTACCGCCAATACTGGGAAAGAAAAGGGGGGAATAAATCAGTATTTTCACCTATCTTAATTTAGAGTGCAAGAGTAAGGAAGAATTTTGATTTTTCAAAGCAAAATTTCGTTCAATACCTCTTTTAATTTGATATTCAATTTTTTGCCATATTGCTGCCATGTATAATCTTTTACCATATTATATGCATGCTGAGCAAGCATGTTGCGCAAGGAGATATTTTTTGTCAGTTCTATCATGGATTCGAGAAAAATATCTGTTCGTCCTATGGGAGTTATAAGCGCAGATTCTCTGTCTTTTAGAACAGTTCCACTGTGGGGCGTTGTGATTATTGCCAGTTTCATCGCCATTGCCTGATAGATGGAGTAGGAGCTACCTTCAAAAGTTGTTGGGAAAGCTAAAATATCTGCAGTTTTTAACTCTTCAATCAGGTCAAGTTGATTGATGGCTCCATGAAAAAACATCCCTTCTTTATTTTGGGGAAGATTAATTTCTACATGGCCATAGAAATGAAGTTCATTATCCGGGAACAACTTTGAATATGCCTGCCAGGCTTCTATTAACTGATCGGCTCCCTTTCTATAGCCCACAGCTCCAATGAAAACGAATTTGAGTTTTTCTGTTTTCTCTTTTAATTGCTTATTGCCATGATCGAAAAGCTTAACATTTACGCCATAATTGATCACATGCAATTTTGATTCGGGGACACCAAATTCCAAACATGTTTGTTTTACAAATTCACTACCACAAAGGATGAGGTCTGCCAATTTCGTTTCTGCTTCATAAATATTGTATAGTTCTTGATCTGCCAATGATCGCTTTTTTAAGTCTTCGCTTTTGAAATTTTGCATACCGGCATCAATTTTGGCTCTAAATTGAGGCAGGCCTATCACCAAATCCAAGATTAAAAAGCTTTTTCCTTTCCACTTTTCAAATACTTTTTGACTGTAACTGTCAAAGCCGATGCAAATCTTGGGAGCCTCAAAGCGATTGAGCAAAGTATTAGAAAACTCATCAGACAGTTGACTGAAATTGTATTTTTGCCCTAACTTTTCTTTAACAATTTTTTTAAACTCAGGTAGTTTTATTGTCTTTACATATTTGGGGGATAGGGTGGAGGATCTCCTGTTTAGTTCCTGACCCACTTTCTTGTTGAGTTTTTGAATAAAAGTCACGAAAGAGGGTCTAAAAAAAAAACTTGTTACATGCAAAAAATTATCAAATTCTTTCGAAATTTCCTCCGCCTGTTCAAAGTTGTGATGCCTTCTCGGATGAAAAGAAAGAATATCGTACTTGTTTTTCATAAAATGAGTTCATTCAAACAAAGTGATCAACTTATAAGCCTATGACTTTTCTATAATCTCTTAAACACCTGTTTTGAAATATGCAATAAATTAGATCCGTTTTTCGCAAAATTGAATAATTTATTTACAGTATTTAATAGCGTATTAGCAAATTCCTTAGTATTCACTTTCTATATCAAAAATTGAGGATTTGTCTTCTTTCTTTTGATAACCAAAGGTATAATTCAGACCAAAGCGAAGATTCAACGCATGAAAATTGGATGGAAATGATCCAACGCCTTCTATTTTCGAATATGCAAGTGCAATATGTTCGAAATTAAAATAAATCTGGAATGGAGTCAATCGGAATGCAAATCCAAATCCAATTGTATTGAATGTTTTATGTTCCATTGTGTAATGCAATTGTACATAAGATCCTTTGGTAACAGCCAGATTTGCAGAAAGAGTCAATGAAGGACGCAGCCTTTTTGCGAAATACTCAATACGGGTAAGAGCACCCAAATTCACCCTTTCAGTGAGCAGGTATGTACCGCCTACATAGAATTTTGGTGAAAGCCATTTCGTAAATTTATCTTTGGACGTAGAAAAATGGAAACCATCTTTCAATGAATCAAGAAGCTCTGTACCAAATTCCCTTCCTTCGGTATTGGTAATGTCATCTATTTCAATCCCGTTGAAGGTATATGTACCTGTGGACTTAATCACATTAGGCTCAGTTTTAAACTTCATGAAACCAATATCGAGAATACTTGCATAGAGCGTGATCTGATTGTTTAGATTATAACTCGCTCCTAAATCAAAAGCAAGTCCATTGTTCTTATTGCCAAAAAAGCTATTGGGCTCCACATCATTGATTTCTAAAGAATCAATATATCCGGTAGAATCTTGGTAGATGTCCATTGGGATTGAAGAGGTTCTGAATTCAATATCTGTTGTAAGTTTGATGTAATCCGGCACGCCGTTTTCGTCAGCAAAAGTCTCTATTTTTAAATCAGATTTTTTTGTGTCAATGCAAGTTCCTGAGGTCAATATTTTCAATTTGCCACCTACTGTCCATTGGCTGTTAATGGGTTTTGAAACCCCTAAAGCATATTCAATGTAACTCATCGATTTTACACCCAAATCGCTTAAGTCTATTTGATTTCCTTTGCGATTGATGGGATCCCAGTTTCCATTTTTCAGATCATTGAGGCCTTTAGGAAAGCTCAACTGAAAATTACTTTTTAGCGTGGCATCGAAGCTAAAATAGTAATCCTGAACCTTAAAGCCAAAACTTAATGCTGTAAAAGCAAAGTCCATACGTATGTAGTTCCTTTTTGTCAGCATTTTGTCTATTCCGTCCCAATTGATTTTAAAGGAATCGTTTTGGGTAAAGGAGAACAAATCTTTTTGAGAGAAGCCCGAAATGAACTTTAAATTTAGTGAAGGAATCGGTATAGGACCCGGAGCTGAAATATAAAACTTGAAATTAGGTTGAATAGCAGGATTCAACGAATTTGATTGTGGCAATTTATTGGCGAAGTAAATACCATTCTGCCCATAAGAACCACTTGAAAAGATCAGGCCGAGTATAAAAATAACTGATAGTAAACTTGATTTCATAATATGCGTTTGGTTTATTTACAATAATTTATAACAAGAACCGAAAATTTAATCTATTTTAATTTTAGCTGAAGCTGTTATATTGAGTTCTACTCCCAAGGAATAATCCGCATAAATTTTGACCGGATTATGAGGCCCGGAAGGTTTTGCGTCTGAGGTTTCTATCTTGGCAGCGACCAAAATATATTTGGCATTTTTGAATTTGTTACTGCGGTTCTTATCGAATTTCAGGGTAACAAGTTCTTTTGAAACACCGGTTACCTGATCAATTTTTCCCTCAACAATTTTCCCGCAATTGACAATCATCCTATTGGGATAGAAGACTGAATCGAGTATTTTATAATTTTCATCAGCAAAATAGAGCTGAACATCAAATTCTATAGGGAATCCGTTTGTAAAGTAAATGAAAATGGAAGAAGAATCAATGGTCATAGTACTAGAGTCTGAACTTAAATCGAAATTGTAGTCCATTGTATCTCTGAGATAAAAATTGGCCAACTCAAAATCGAAAGGTATATCCACCTCTATATTGGAGATTAGACTGTTGCTTTCAAGTATGAAGTTATTGCCGATGCCCAATGGGTTCGTAATAAGATTACCTCCGATGGTGAATGAAGTTGGGTATTTTTGAATAACATCCGGCAAGTTTGATGTATTATCTATAATCACGTGGGTTTCTTTTGTTTGCCCCATTTGCGAGAAACTTGGTGATAAAATACTCAAAGGGTTATCCAAGCCAGTTACTACATCTGAGCTTTGATCTTCGTAGCTTGCAATCAATCCACCATGATTCAAATTCAAAGGAAGCCCAAAGGAATTTTTGAGACTTAAGTCAACGGTGATATCTGCAATATAAATGTCTCCATCCAAAATTCGTTCACTGATTTCAATCGGTATGGTATCGACAGGAAATTCGACTGTATCCTGACCAAAATAGCCATATATTTCAGAAACTTTTACACTTTTGGTGGTTAGTGTTCCTTTCACAAAAGAAGAAGCATCGATATTATCAGTTGTCCGTTTCATTTTAAGTTCATAATCGCTTCCAACTGAATTGGGGTTTCCCTCATGCGTGCTGTTTACCATAAAATCAGTAACCAAAATTGATTCGTTTTTGCTAAGCACGTTTGTATATGGCACTTCAATTTTTAAAGTTTGTCCATTTTTTTTGATTTCTGGAAAGCTTACCGTCATAGAACCATCAAACACAAAGTTTGAACTTACATTGAGGTCAAAATATCCTGAATCTACTCTAAATGAATCGATTTTTTGGTCAGAGTCTTCTGTTTTTAGTTTAAAGTCGATGGATTTAGTCGATGTTATGTCCATACCATTATTAAAATCGGGTACGCTATAATCGATAACAGCCAGAAAGTCGCAAACGGTATCCTGAACCGGAATTGAATCAACAAAATCCGAGATTCTTAGGGTGTCTAAATTTGCCGTATATTTTAAATGCAGAAGATTGTCATTATCTATATATAGATATTGTTCTGTATCTTCATTGAGCAAATCATTCATGCTCAAGGCAGATTTTACACCGGGCAACCCAATGTTAGGTGTAAAGCTTTCATTCGTAGAGAATTTATCAAAATCGTACACTTCTTTCGAGCAGGAAAATGAAAAGATAATCGAAACAATGAGAGAAAAACGTAAATATGCTTTCATAGGATTCATATTATATGATTGAAATGATTAATCCAATACAATTTAAAGTTTGCACAAATGTATTGAATCGAAATTAGAAAATCAAATTTTATTTCATTCATTTATTTTATCTGATAGTTTACCAGTTTTTTGGCCGGTGCTCCAAAAATCATCGAAAAGGTGGTAGTTTTGCTGCCTTTCTCAGGAAAAGTTATACTACAGAAACCGCTTGCGCTTAAGGGGAAGTTTTTTTCTATTCCACCCAACGCATCCATGAGATACAACGAATTTTCTGATTGAACAAATACGCCAATCCGAAATCTTTTTTCTCCAAAATTAAAAATTGCCGGTTTATCAAGAATATCATTCTCAAATTCTTTTCTAAAAATCAGATTGTAATTATTGTCAAAAACTTCCACATATTCCTTATCGGTGAATATGTAGTCTTTTTGTCCATCACCACTTACATCTGCATAATCAAAGAAATGGTTGGGTGTATAATTTAAGGGTCTGTCTTTTTCAGTTGAACCATCGAAGTAAAATCGAAACAAAGTACCAGTACTGTCTGTTGTGATTAGGCAGGGTTTTTTGGGTTGTCGCAAATCCATGTAAAATTCAACATTTCTGGATTTATTTCCAATTGACAATGGTTTGAAAGCCGGTTCTCCTTTTCTATTGGTAAAATATACCATACTCTGATCTGCAAATACATAGTAATCTTTGTCCTTTACACTACAATATTGTATGGGTAAGTGAACGCGGCCTGCCGTGCTTCCAAACTTCCATTCTTTGATTAATTTTGCTTCCTTGCTGAAATTGTAAACTTTATGGTTCTTACAAGCAATCAACATTCTATAATCTTTTGTTTTATCCAAATCGAATATAGCAATTCCATTGCTTGCCTCTGATGCCAGCTTAATCGGGTAATCTTCTACATTTTTTCCTTCCATATCCAGCATATATATATAGGTAGCCGTATTGAATACGATTTGAAGCTTTTTGTTTTTGTAATAATCAATTTGATACACATCAGATATTATAGGTTTATCCAATTGATTCTTCCATAAGGTTTTTCCACTTTTATCTATCAGATAAATGACATGATTGGCATCCTGAATAAAAAGACATTTTTCACCTGTTTTATGATTTTGAACAATGGAGGGCTTTTGATTCAGTTCATTTTCGAGATACGATTGCCAGATCATTTCCAAACCACTTTCGGCCGAAGGCCAGTATTGTGAAAATATCTGGCTCGAAAATCCATTTTCAGTCGCTTTCATTTGTACAGCCAAGGCACCGATATTATTGAAAATGTCTGAATTTTGGTCGATGACTTTTTTTAGCTCTTTTCCAATATTGCCTTTAATGAGTGATTGTGACATTTTGGGATTGATATAGAAAAATGTATGATACTTTGCTTCCAATATTTCGGAGAAATTATCAAAAACATTATTTTTGGTAAGAAGTTTTTCGGCAAAATAATCTTTTGCGAATTGTTCCAGGTTTTCTGATGATGATGAAAAAATGAGATATTCCTCAAAAGGCATACAAAAATTGGCTTGTGAGGTTTCAAAATAGGGACCGAAGAGTAAATATCCAATATTGGGAGCGGGGAATTTGAATATTTGCCAAATGTTTTTTTCATCCAACCTAAAATCCTGAATTATATTTTTTTCTGTTTTTGGGAATTGAGCAGCCAGCTCTTCAAGTTTTTCTTTGGTGACTCTTTTTCCTTTTGTTTTTATACAGAAAAATGATTTGAAAGATTGTAATCCATTTTGCGTGAAAACCTGCGAAGCTTCATCATCTGCAATTTGATTGAAAAACGCTGTAAAGTCTGTATTATACTCTTGTTTAAGCTTGCCCAGTAAATTATTCCTCTCATTGAGTTTTGAAGTTTTTTCAAGGTAGGCATCAAGATTTTGGGTGTAATCCTCAAAATCATCGAAGACAATGGTTTGGAATAAATTTGTATTTTCAGGGAGTATTTTGAGTATATTGGATTGTGATGCTTTTTGGTTTTTAAAAAGACCAGAAAGCGTGATCGTTGAATCGCTTGAATAAATTTGCCCTTTCATGCTGAAAACCTCATTCTTAAGGTGCATGACATAGTAAGACCATTGGCCATATTCTTGTACAATGTGACCAATGAATTTTGATTCTTTATTGAGTGTATTTTTCAAAGCCTCAGATAGCAAAGTATTATTAATCAGAAGGGAGTAATCAGATTTGCTCATTTCTTCAAAAACATCTTCAAGTATTTCTTCATCCTGGAGGCCATTTTTGCTTTTGTATTGAGCAAGAGAAGAGATTATAGCATCATAAGTATCACTGAAAATGAGCAATTGATCAATATACCCAAAGTAAAATTCAGGACAGTAAGAATTTGACAAAGGAGAAATGAAATAGATCTGCTCATTGTCCTGATCTTTTAGCTCTATGGCTGCAATTTTTTTCAAAGCATTCAATACGTGTTCCTTGCTACGAGTGGCTCTCGAAATCTTGCCCATATCAACCACCATGACACTTTGGAATTTATTATTTTTTTCAAATGAAGAAATTAGGGTATTTCTGTTGTTTGAAGCACTTTCAATATCGTCATTGTGAGCAAAAATAGAATCAAGAAAAACAATAGTCGAATCGAAGGAATTCAGAAAATCGAATTGCTTGGCATTGTTCCAGAAGATTTTATCCTTTTTCAAAAACCTGGGCAATTCGGATAGATCTTTGATAAAGAAGGTAAGCATGGAATTTTCGGGTATAGCTAGCAAGGGTGAGTTTTTGGAAAGTAGCTTGGGTTTCTGAAAATTACAAATACCCACAAATAAAAATAAGATCGCTACAAAAATCAGAATGAGGGTAAGCTTGCGCTTCTTCATAATACGATGATTTTAAGAGATGAATATAATGAAACCTTCAGAATGACTGGATTTCCCCTGTCTGAAAGAAGATTTTGAAAATTCGTTTAAGCCATGATTATAATTTGCAACTATATGAAATTTAGGCATAATAAAGAAATAATTTCGTAAAAAAAACAAAAAACCATGCAAAAATGCATGGTCTAATGATGGGTAGCACGGAATAAAAAGCAGAAACAAGGTGGTGGATCATTAGTCCTGCCATTTATGGAAGGGCTAATTGTGCTGCCATTTATGGCTGGGCATCCGTTGCCAATAAAATGATCACACACCAAAAAACCATGCAAAAACGCATGGTCTAATGATGTGTAGCACGGAATATAAACCAGAATCAAGGTGGTAGATCATTAGCCCTGCCATTTATGGCTGGGCTAACTACATTATTTCTTCCTTAATAAAATCTTTACAATATTTATCAATTATTTCTTTAGGAATTTTGGTCATTTCGTTAATTAAATTTGTATCAAATCCCTTTTTAAGCATATTGATAACTACTTCCATTTTTGCTTTATATTCTGCTTCAAAATTAATAGTTTGAACAATACTTGCATTAGAACTAAGAATTTCTAAATAATTTTGATATTCTGTCATTTGTTCTGGTGACATAGAAATTGTTTTCAACTTTTCTCTTGCTTCTGCAATACCTTTTGCTTTAAAACTATCAGGTATTTCACTATTTTTAAAGAAATAAATCCATTCATCTATGGAATTTTTTGCAACATCTTCAAATTGATTGACTCTTATTAAATAATGAAAAGGGAATATGTCTGAAACGGTTTTTTTATCAAACATTGCCTTATGTTCATCAGATAATTCAAATATATCATGTTCATTTAATCCTTCAAATTTTGTTTCACCTTTGTACAGATAATCTTTTCCTTGACCGAAATTAAAATATACAATACTTATTGTTATCACTTTTTTTACCATTGGGTACGGCATACCTTCTTTCATATATTCAGTAATAACTTTTGAAGTTCCGTATAAAATTCTATATAAGTAATCTAATTCTCTGGTATTTTGTATTTCTACAATAATTATTTCGCCTTTTGAATTTTCAATTAGAATATCAACTCTATTGCTTTTATCTGTTTCACTTTCTTTGTTCCCTTCTTCCGATAAAAGTGATTTGATTTTTACATCTTCTTGAAATAATTCAGATAAAAAACCTTCTAAAATTCCATAGTTTGCTTTACTGCGCAGTATTTTTTTTACAGCCCAATCAAATCTAATATGTGATTTTGTTTTAGTTATCATTGTTTTATCATTATAATTTATTCAGCAAATTTACGATTTTTTTATCAGTTTTCAAATTTTAAAAAAGTATCATGTTGGAAATCATTTATTGTAGATAACGTTGCCAATAAAAAGATCACACACCAAAAAATCATGCAAAAATGCATGGTCTAATGATGTGTAGCACGGAATATAAACCAGAATCAAGGTGGTAGATCATTAGCCCTGCCATTTATGGCTGGGCTAATGGTGCTGCCATTTATGAATGGGCACCCGGTGCTGCCATTTATGTTTAGGTAATCATTTACAATTTTCGGAACAACATTTTCGATCTGCGGGATGTCATTTTCGATAATCGGAACAACTTTTTCGATTTTCGGGACGACACTTTTGATTTGCGGGATGTCATTTTCGATTTTCGGGATGACATTTTCGATTTTCGGGATGGCTCTTTTGATTTGCGGGATGGCACTTTTGATTTGGGGGAACGACACTTTTGATTTGCGGGATGGCACTTTCGATCTGCGGGATGACACTTTTGATTTGCGGGATAGCACTTTCGATCTGCGGGATGGCACTTTCGATCTGCGGGATGGCACTTTCGATCTGCGGGATGACACTTTTGATTTGCGGGAACGACACTTTCGATTTGCGGGATGGCACTTTCGATTTGCGGGATGGCACTTTCGATCTGCGGGATGGCACTTTCGATCTGCGGGATGACACTTTTGATTTGCGGGATGACACTTTTGATTTGCGGGATGGCACTTTCGATCTGCGGGATGGCACTTTTGATTTGCGGGATGGCACTTTTGATTTGCGGAAACGACACTTTTGATTTGCGGAATGGCACTTTTATGTTGCAAAATGCCTATTTAATTGTACAAAAAGAGGTTTTGCAAAAATATTTTTAACTTTTTATTCAAAAAAGTGAGATTTCCAAAAATAAAATCTATGTTTCATTCCAGAAAATATTTTTTTTAAAACACTCATGTTGTGCGTATTGAAAAAGCCTGTATTTATTAAGGTTTTGGAAATACTCTTTATTGTGTGCTTAAAATTTTCCTTTAATATATTATAGAAAAAATCACTTAAAGTAAAGCTTTAAGTATCATAAAAACATCTTTATACGCAAATAAAAATGGTAAAATAATTTGGAAGTAATTAAATTTGTTGTATGTTTGCATCGGATTTCAATGATGCGTCCCGCAAAACTTTTAAACTTTATATTAAAAACAGGTGCGTGAAATTCGGGTAAATGATAAAATACACAAAGTTTTATTTTATTATCCTATATAGACAAGGCTGGCGCTTCAAACGTACCCAACATTTTATTATGTCAAATAACAAAAAAATGAGTGGTATGCTATCAGGTAGCAAGAACCACACTATCGAAAAAGCTTATGCTTTAATTTCGGCCTTGCGTGCAGATATCAAAGATCTGAGCGGCGCCAACATTACACCGGAAGGTTTAACATCGCTTGAATCCAGATTCAAATGCCTCTTGGGCATAGAAGGTGATCTGAACCAAAAGAACAAATTAGCAAGACTGTTCGACGAAAAAGATCAGTTGAAGTTGCGCTTGTTTGATGTGCTAACCACGATCCGCATAACGATTAGGCAACCCCTTTTCAACGAAAACAAAAGTTTGTTGTCGTGCGGAATTGTTTCTAAAAAGGATTCGGAAGCTCACATCATAACTGTCGTAAACAGGTTACTGGTGGAGTTCGAAGAAAACCAGGAACAATTCAACAAAGTAGGGCTCACGGAAACTGTAAAGAATGAGCTTTCGGATGCATACTTAGCCTTCTTTGATGCATACAATCGCTTGTCGGAGCTTAAAAAAGTCCGTAAAGTTGCCACCATCGAAAGGAATGAAGTAATTCATACATTCCTTATGGAGCTTAAAGTGTATGCAAGAAGAGCCAAAATCTGGTTCATTCACAAAGGCGATAGCAGAGCGGACAACTACATCTTTTATAAAGCAAGAAAGAAGAAAGATATTGAAACGAATGTACAGGCGGCATAAGGGGTGGCGTTTATGATTCCGGTGTGCCCAATTAATAATGAATAATGAACAATGAATAATGAATAATTTTGCTATTTCATTATAATTAGGTGTTTGTAAAACCATTTGGTCTATATTATTTAATTTTTTTCACTTATATTTCGGTTTTGTTTTCTGATTTAGAAAATTTGTCTTTTTGCCAATTCCTGGGATTGTTCATAATGTAATTGTGTGTAGGATGGTATTCGTGATCGTTGCGAAGAATGTGGTCATGAAAACGGTGGGGGATTGCAGCAGGGTGGGGGATTGCAGACACAGGGCATGCCCTATCTGGACTATTCGAATAAAAAATTGCATACAAATTGAAACATTTTTGAAAATATTTTTTCACTTATAAATTTTTGAAAAATAAATATTTAAAGAATGTAAAAGCAGCAAACAGCCTACCATGATTTGCCACAAAAGTTACATAAAAATATTTACCTTTTTATTTACCCTTTTTTTTCTTTGCTAATATTCATATATTTGCAAAGAACTTGAAGCCCTATAAAAGTAGTGTTTTCAAAATTCAAAATATTCACGTTAATCACCCCAAAGAGTATGAGTAAAATTAACTTTAGTACGGTTTTTAGCCGGAAAAACAAATTGGATAAAAGCGGTGAAGCATTAATCCATATCAGAGCCAATCAAAATGGCAAAAGTATCTATTTTAGTACCGAAAAATCAATCAAACCAATATTTTGGAATGATACTAAAAAAGAACTTCGAAGTTTAATGTATATATTCCTTTGGATAATCTTTATAAGGTTTTAATTTAGATATACCAAAAGAAAACACCCCAACCGAAATATTAAAAAGGAATGTAGCATTACAAAATGAAAATAATCTAATATTCACTCCCTTTAATTTACGGCATACTTACAGAAAATTACATGAAATATTTAATTGGATTGGTTTGGAATATGTAGGATTTCATGCAGCAAGGCATACAATAGCAATGTATCTGATTAATGAGATTGGTCTGGATATAACCTCAATAAGTAAATTATTAGGTCATGGAGATTTAAGAACTATAAAAATATACGGTAGAATGAGTAATGAAGGATTGAATAATCAGATGAAAGTAATTTTCAACCGAGCCAACCAAACTGAAAAGGAAACAAAAGCAATATAAAATATTAAAATATAAATCATTATGCAAACATGTAATTTTAGTGATACTAAAAACACAAATCCAGTTATGTTAATGAATATGACTGAAAATATAGAAATGAAAATTCACAATATTTTGTTAAAAAATCCTATTGAAAAAAGGAATTTAGCAAACCTTTATATTGTAAAGTTTCTTTATGAATTATCAAATGACATAGCAGAAAGAACAGAATTGAATGAAATAATTGAAGAGATTGAAGGTATTGAATTGACAGCTTCCACAGTAAGAAACATAAAAGAAACAAGCTCCGATTTTGTAGCTTATACGATTGACGGCAAAGGATTGACAAAACAGGAATACATTGATTGTATCTTAAAAGCAAGTGATGAAGCACACAAAGGAATAGATTTAATTTCACATGAGGAGGTTTTCGCAAAATTTGATAAAAGATTTAAAGAATATGAAAATCGTTTGGCGAAAAAAAGCAAGTAAAAGTTTGACGGGTATATTTAATTATATTGCCAAAGACAGCGAAAAAAGGGCGTTTGATGTAATCAATAAAATTAGGGCAAAAGTAAATGATTTGACGGTTTTTCCCGAAATATACCAAAAGGAAATTGAAAGTAGCAATATAAAGCGAAATATAAGACGTGCAGTAATTTATAGTTACAAAATAGTTTATGAAGTTACTGAAAACGAAATATTTATATTACATATTTTTCATACAGCCCAAAGTCCCGACAAATTAAGCGAGCTATAAAAAGGCATGTTCAAATTTTGAACCCCCATTGAAATATTAAGTAGAATTTAAAAAAACTATTATATGGGCAAAATAACAGTAAAACACTATTTGAATAAAAGAATTAAACCATTTAAGGTACAAATCGTAATAAAATAGACTCCTGCCCAGCGGTAATCCTAAGTTTGCAAACGTGTCGATGGTATCCAGTATTTGTTCTGAAATTTTTCCATTGCCATAATGGTGTTATCTAATATTGTATGGCATTATAATAGATTCAAGGATTGCTCTTTAATCTTTTCCAGCTCATCTTTCATTTGCACAACAATTTTTTGAATATCCGAATTGTTTGCTTTGCTTCCCAGAGTATTTATTTCTCTACCTATTTCTTGTGTGATAAAACCCAATTTTTTGCCAGGCTCAGGGTCGGTTTGCATACACTCAATAAAATAATTGCAGTGGTTTGCCAAACGGATTTTTTCTTCCGTAATATCGATTTTTTCAAGATAATAAATCAATTCTTGCTCAAAACGATTGGAATCTATACTCACATTGGATGCAAAATCAGTAAAAGTTTTCTTGATGTTGTTTTTAATCATTTCCATCCTGTTTTGTTCCCATGGAACAACTTCTTGCAGCAAAGCAAGAATCCGGTTGATTCTGTTTGTAATATCCATCGTCAGGGCATCGCCTTCTTGTTTTCGGAATTTAATTAATTCCATGCAAGCCTGTTCTAAGGCTGTTACAATGGTGCTCCATTCATTGAGTATTTCGGGCTGTTGGTATTTGATTGCTTCGGGAAGCCTCAAAATAGCCTGAATCACATTTTCATGGGATGCTTGTATGCCAAGAGGTTGGAATATTTGTTGAATTTGTTCAAAATAGGCTTTGATAACCTTTTCGTTCAAAATGGCTTGACGGGGATCATTGGAAATATCTTCGTTTATGGTCAGGTCTATTTTTCCTCTGATCAGGTATTTGGCCAAAAGGTTTCTAATTTCGAGTTCTTTTTCGCGAAAGTAGGATGGAATCCTGAGCTGTGCATCCATCTGTTTGCTATTTAGCGATCTGATTTCAATCTGAATCGTTTTTTCTTTGAGTTCGCAGTTGGATTTACCAAATCCTGTCATTGAAAGTGCCATAATCTATTGTTTTTAATATCTTTTACAAAAAGGTTTTTGGGGAATATTTTGGATATCAAAGTTCAAAGCCGAAAGTAGCAATTGAAATCCCAAAATAACCGGAAGCGCTGCCAGCATTACTGTTCCTGAGCTTGCAGGTACATTGAGTTGGATACTTTTTGTCCAATAAACAATACCTGTAATGATTCCAAAGATAAAAAGAATTATTCCAATCACTAATTGTATTGAGGCTATATTGAAATCTCGTAAAAAGTAACAATAAAATATTCTTTTAAAAAAGCGACTCATATACTTTGATGGAAACTCAAAAATGATTCTGCTGATTTTCAGACTACTTTTTTCGTCGCCATATTTCGCATCCATGGCCAAATCGTAAACTACTGCGCGAGCTACTCCTAATCTGAAAAGCATATCGCTTTCGAAAAAATAGCGGTCTGCGATTTTATCTAAGGGCAATACTTTGAGTACAGCAGTATGAATGGCTGTATAACCATTGGTTGGATCCATGACATTCCAGTAGCCACTCACAAATTTATTTACCAAAGAAAGCATACTATTGCCAAAGAGCCTGACTTTGGGCATCTGCATGAGGGTTTGGGGATTGAAAAATCGGTTTCCTTTAACGTAATCGGCTTCTTGGTTCAATATTGGGCGAATGAAGGACTTAATGAGTGCAGGATCCATCTGACCATCGCCATCGAGCTTAACGACAACATTGGCTTCAAGCTCCAGGGCTTTCTTGTATCCTGTTTTTACTGCGCCTCCAACCCCTTTGTTCTGTTCATGAAAAACAACAATTACTCTTGGATCATGGTTGTTTTCCAAAACATATTTTCCACTTTCTTCCGGGCATTTATCATCTACCACAATAATATGATGTACCTCTTCTCCAATTTGTTTCAATAAAGGCAGAATGTGCGATTTCACTCTGTATGAAGGTATGACTACGGCTACTTTTTTATTATTTGCTTCCATATTCCATTAAATACGATTTTATAAATCCATCCAAATCTCCATCCAAAACACCATTGGCATCAGAGGTTTCGAAACCGGTGCGAACATCTTTAACCAACCTGTAGGGATGCAATGTATAGCTTCGGATTTGGGAACCCCATTCAATCTTTTTTTTCTGGTCTTCCAGATTTTGTTGTATTTCCCTTTGCTTCTGAAGTTCTATTTCATATAGCTGTGATTTTAGCAAACGTAGTGCATTTTCTTTGTTTTGCAATTGCGAACGGGTTTCGGTATTTTCTATTATGATACCCGATGGGGCATGTCGCAGTCTGACTCCCGTACTGACTTTGTTAACATTCTGCCCACCAGGACCGCCGGAGCGAAAAGTCTCCCAAGTTATATCTGCTTGATTAATTACAATTTCAATTGTATCATCCACAATGGGTGAAATAAAAACCGAAGAGAAAGTAGTTTGCCTTTTGTTATTGGCGTTGAAAGGGGAAAGTCTCACAAGTCTGTGTACTCCTGTTTCTCCTTTCAGGAATCCATAAGCAAATTCGCCATCTATTTCTATTGTGGCCGATTTTATTCCAATTTCATCTGCCTGATGATCCAAGGTTGTTATTTTATAATTCTTTGATTCTGCCCAGCGCAGATACATACGCAATAACATGGCCGACCAGTCAAGGGATTCTGTTCCTCCAGCGCCCGACTGAACTTTGAGAATTGCACCCAAGCGATCCTCTTCGTTGCGGAGCATATTGCGGAACTCTAAATCCTCAATCTTACTAAGAGCCTCTTGATAAGCTTCATCTAACTCGTTTTCTGTAGCTTCGCTCATATCATAGAACTCTTTGATGATTTTTAGTTCATCAACAGCTTTCTTGACCAATTCATAGCCAACTGTCCAGACTTTTATAGAATTAACTTTTTTTATTTGTTTTTCGGCCAAGTCGGGGGTGTCCCAAAAATTGGGTGCAGTGGTTTTTTCTTCTTCATTTCTCAGATCGATGATTAATCTTTCATAGTCAAAGATGCCTCCTGAGCGCTTCCTCGCGTTCCAATAGCTGAGCTATTTGTTCATTCTGTGTCATTTTGAGCTTGCTTTAATATATTGATTCGTTCTTTAATACACTCGCTTTCAAAACCATGACTTGCCAAATTATTGTATAGCCGGGCTTTGAATTTTATATCTTTCAACATGCTTGCATTTTTGACTTTTGATGCAATAAGTTTATCCAGAATTTCAAAATATAATTCATCATCAATTTGATTTAATGAATTTTGTATTATTGATTCCTTTACTTTCTTCTGTTTAAGAAAATGCTTTATTTTAATTTTTCCCCAGTGATTAAACTTGAGTTTATCTTTGGCGTAAAATAAAGCAAATCTATTTTCATCCAAAAACTTTTCTTCTTTTAATTTTTCTATAATTTGCGAAGCATCTTCTAATGAGAGATTCCAATCCAATAATTTTTGTAAAATGTCTGCTTCACAACATTCCTTTTTGCTGCATAAAGCTGCTGCATCGCTTAGTGCTTTCTCTGATGATTTTATTGCAAATGTTTTTTTCATTGTTTTATGCACAATCAATATTGGGTATAAAATTTTTCTCTGATAATGTATGCCAATTCATTGGAAAAAGTGCTTTTATTGAGAATGAAATTACAGTTAATCAAACTATAAATTTTTATGGGGGCAAATATAACTATTTTTATTTTTTCTGAATAACATAATTGTTTGCACTGTTTCAGGTGTTCCAAAATTATTCAACTTGGCCGCTTGAAAATATCCTTTATTCTTGCAAACACTAACATGAAGTTAATGAAGATACTAATATTTGTGACTGAACATATTTTGAATTTCAATTTTCCCAAAATCAATTTTTCAATTTAGCTATGAAAATACAAAATATTGATTAAATTTGTTTGAATTTTTCTGATTTTTAATAAGGAAAAATACTCCGATAAATTGGATTGCTTTTTACCATGCATTCATCGATTAAATTTATAAAAATGAAATATTTTCGGGCTTTTATTTTGGTTTTTTTCATCGCGCTGGGTTTAAGTGCTCAGGAAAAAAAAGTGATTTTTAATAACTTATCTGTTGATAACCTTTTACCATCCAACGATGTTAATTTCATCAAGCAGGATAAGTTCGGTTTTATTTGGGTCGGTATGCGTGGAGGTTTATGCAAGTATGACGGTAAGAAAGTGAAAATTTACGGATCGGGAATAAATGAAAATAGCTTGCCATCCGATGATATTATAAATGGTTGTGTACTAAATAATGGAGACTTTATCATTGCCACTTCCAATGGTTTAGCCCGCTATTTTCACGCAACAGACAGGATCAAACAGTATGTTTCCAATAACACCGATACCAATTCCTTGTTAGAAAATTTCATTCCCCAAGTTGTCGTGGCAAAAGGAGGGAAAGTATGGCTAAGGCACTTCAATGGAATTAGTATTTATGACCCGAAAACAGAAAAATTTGAACGACTTGGTCCAAATTTAGGGGGAAAATCATATTTAAATATTAGTCAAATTTTCACCTTGCATTTAACTCCCGATAGTGGTATTATCATCAGAGATTACAAGAAAGGTATTTTTGTTCAGAAAGAAGATCAATTCAAGCTTATGCCTTTAAATTATGAAGTGCAAAAGTTATTATACATCGATGATTTACGAAATGTAATACTTATGGGGAATAAATTCATCTATTGGAATATGGATGATCCTGCTTATAAGATTCATGAAATAAAATTAGATAATTCAGAAGATTATAAAATCATCGCATACACTGTAGATGGCCAAAAGCGAATTTGGGTTGCTGCCAGTGCAAGCGTTTTTGTTGTGGATATTCATCGTGGCAAAGTGGATCATATTTCACACGATAAATATCCAGAATTGAAAAAATATAAATCTTATGAAAGTATATCATACATAAAAGGTCAGGGTGTATTTGCTTTTTCATCGAATCAGGCCATGTGTTTATTCGACACAATTACCTGTAAACCACGCTTATTTATTCCGGATATTTCTGATCCTTTGTCATTCAAAGCTTACGGAAGTATAATTCATATAGATTTTTTGCACGATAAAGGCAAAGTAAATTGGATTTCTACCCCCGATAAGGGATTGATGTATTTCGATTTAAATAAAACGAAATTTCCATTAATTCAAAATTCAGCTTTGGTGCAAAACTCAATTAAAAATACCACTATCAGAGGCATTGCCTCTATAGATAAAAGATTTGTCTGGATAGGTAATAATTTAGGGTTAAATCTTTACGATAGAAAAACAAATGAGTTTACACTGTTTCAAACAAATTTTACGGGAATTAATAACATACAGATATTTAATGACAATGAAATATGGGTAGCCCATTTGGGTCTTACGGTTTTTCAATTTGATTCAATCCAAAAGAAAATTAAGAAAGTGTGGGAAGTTTTTCCTGAAAATGGTCATCCAGAGGTATTACCCGGTTGGTATGTCACAAGAATTTATAAAGATCCAAGGGGCGTCATTTGGGTAGGGGCAAGTGGTTTAGGAAAGTTTATACCTGAGAAAAAGGGGAACTCCATGGGATATTTTACGTGTTATTTTCAAGATGCGAGTAACCCTAAATCTTTATTAAATAATACACTATGGGATATATTAAGAGATCATGACAACAATCTTTGGATCACGACTTCCAGTGGACTAAGTTGCTTAGATATAGAAAAGAACACGTTTACAAATTACAAGAATGATAAAAATGATATGCATTCACTTTCTACAGACAATGTAAAATGCCTTTTGGAGGATTCAAAAAAAAATATCTGGATTGGGACAGAAGGTGGTGGTTTCTGCAGATTTAATAAAAAAGAAAGAAATTTTGAAAGGTTTGATCAAACCCATGGATTGCCTTCCACTACTATTTATGGAATGTATGAAGATCAGAATGGCATTATTTGGATGAGCAGCAAAAATGGTATCATTCAATTTGACCCTCAAAAGGTTTCATTTACGCAATACGGTGTGGCCGATGGAGTTCAAGCGATGGAATACAATATTCAATCTTATAATTATAATCCTGCAACCAAAGAGATTTTGTTTGGAGGTAGCAAGGGAGTCAATATTTTCGATCCCCTGAAAGTAAAAAGCTCACAATATGTTCCTAATCTTGTAATATCCTATTTAATGATCAATAATCGTCCTGTAGAAGTAAGTTTCGGATCCAATAAAACACCTTTGACGAAACCTATATGGGAAACCGAACAAATTCAATTAAAATATACGCAAAATTCCCTATATTTTGAGTATGCCAGTCTTGATTTTTCGTCACCGGATATTATCCGATATAAATACATTTTAGAAGGTTTTGACAAAGAATGGATCATTCCGGATGCGAAGAATAACTCGGCAAATTACACGAATCTGGATCCTGGAAAATATATTTTTAGAGTTAAAGCAACTAATTCCGATGGTATCTGGAATGTTCCTGAAAGAAAACTGTATATATTCATAGCCCCGCCTTTTTGGGAGACATGGTGGTTTCGGATTATTGTTTTGTTGACGTTGGTTTCATCTGTGGTTTCGTATTTACGATACAAAACCTACGCAATGAAAAAACGAAATGAACTGCTTGAGACTTTAGTGAATCAGAGAACGCAGGAGGTGATGCAGCAAAAGGAAGAAATCCAGCAACAGGCAGAGGAATTGGAGGCTACCAACGAAGAACTTACCGCACAATCTGATGCTCTCAAGATGTCAAATGAAGAGTTGAATGAAAAGAATAATGAAATACAAAAATCTTTTTCAAACGCACAAACGATTTCGGAGTTTGGAAAAAGCGTAACTTCGACCTTCGACTTGGATTCTATTAATGAAATTGCGCATTTTTATGTCAATTCTATGATGAGCGCAGATGCTTTTGGTGTAGGAATTTACAATGAAAAGGAAAATCAGATTGAATACATAGGTTTTATTGAAGCAGGTCAAAAGCTTGATAAGTTCACCAAAAAACTTGACACTGAGAATAGTCTTTCAGCTTGGTGTTTTAATAATCAACAAAGTGTGTTTATTAATGATTTGGATAAGGAATATTCCAAATATATTCCCAATTTGCCCAATATTTCTACCCAGCAAAAACCCAAATCTTTGATTCATCTGCCATTGTCTATTATGGAGAGGCGCATCGGCATTATTGTTGTAAACAGTTTTAAGAAAGATGCTTATAGTCAGCAGGATTTTATTAATTTGCAGTCATTGGCCTCCTATATTTCCATTTCCATAGACAATGCAAATGCCTATCAAACCTTAAATCAGCAAAAGGAAAAGCTTTTGATATTGGATCAGTTTAAAGAAAGTATGACAGGGATGATTGTGCATGATTTAAAAAATCCGCTCAATGCCATATTAGGTTTGTCTTCGATGAACGAAGAAGATGAGATAATGCAAATGATCAATTCAGCAGGAAATCAAATGTTGAATCTTGTATTAAATATCCTTGATGTACAAAAGTTTGAAGATAGTGCAGTCAAGCTGAATTTGTCTATAGCACCTTTATCTGAAATTGTTAATACTTCTATTTCGCAGGTTGCATTATTGGTTAAACAAAAGAACCAAAGCATAATCCTTAATATTCCAAGTGAATGCAGAGTAGATGTTGATGTGGAAATAATCGTGCGAGTGTTTGTAAACATTCTGACCAATGCAATAAAATATACCCAAACAGGAGGTAAAATTAAAATTGGCACAAAACAGAATCCGGAAAATCCCAATCAAGTGATTGCTTATATTTCGGACACCGGACAAGGCATACCGGCAGATAAATTGCATCTGGTATTTGAAAAATTCGGGCAGGTTGAAGCAAAAAAAAGCGGTGGAGTTCGCTCAACAGGATTGGGATTAACTTTTTGCAAGCTGGTTGTTGAGGCGCACCAAGGACAGATTTGGGTAGAGTCGGAAGTGGGAGTAGGGACTACATTTTTATTTCATTTGCCTTCGAAAAGCTTAACTTCATACTCTATGACAAATGAAGAAACGACTATGGAAGATGTGTCTGTTTCACCCAACAACGGAACTTATTTTATAGCAAGAAAAATAGAATCGGGCAAAATCACAATGGAATATGCCTGCTCGGAGAGTAACCTAAAAATAATAAATGAGCAAAGAGATCAGTTTTGTGTTATTTTAATTTCGGATGATGATGAGTTTTGCCAGGTAAACATTGAAACCTGTATTACATCCCTGGTCGAAAAAATGATCCTCGTTTATACCAATAATGGAAAAGATGCAGTAGAAGTGTGTAAACAAATAATACCGCACATTATTTTGATGGACTGGCAAATGCCTGTAATGGATGGAATAGAGGCAATAATATTGATAAAAAGTGATGAATTGACCCAAAAAATACCCATATTGATGGTTACCTCTCGTGAATCAGAGAAGGATCTCAAACGTGCATTTGAAGCAGGCGCCATGGATTATATAAAAAAGCCGTTCGAAAAAGATATTTTTGTGCAAAGAGTTAAAACTATGTTGCAATTTTCCTTTGTAATGAATAAGAGGATTGAATAAATTGATTAATAATTACTTAAAAAAATGACAAATTTAAAGTTGAAAAATATAACAAATATTATTTTTTTTGATTAAATTTGTCATATTATTAATTGCAATATTATGTACAAAGAAGTAGAGGAAATAATTCACAAACCTGAATTTCCATTGATTCTTGAAGAATTGAATCATGTTTGGAAAGACGAACAAAAACGTCGTGAAGAGTTTTATAATATTATTACAGAACAGCAAAAAGCTGAATTTATTGAAGGTGAAATTATATTTCATTCCCCGGTAATGAATAGACATTTACAAGTTTCAAGAAGACTGAATCTTTTACTATCATTATATTCATCTGTACATGATTTGGGGGAGATTTATATTGAAAAATGTTTAGTTTCATTAACCAGAAATGACTTTGAACCTGATATTTGTTTTTATAGTAGTCATAAAGCTAAAAAGTTCACTTCGGAGCAAATGAAACATCCTGCACCAGATTTTGTTGTCGAAATTCTTTCCGAATCAACCGAAAAATATGACAGAGGTGTAAAATTTTCAGATTATGCATTTCACAAAATTCCAGAATATTGGATAATTGATCCTGAAAAAGAAATTTTAGAACAATATCTATTAAATATTTCCAATTATGAATTAAATTTCAAAGGCAAAACAGGCATAGTTGAAAACACCGTTATCAAAGGTTTTAAACTATTTGTTCCTGCATTGTTCGATGAAAATGATTGGAAAATAGAATACAACAAACTCATAAACAATCCAAAATCAATATAAAATTCATTCTTCATTCTTCGTATTATAATGCGGGTGCTTGCGGTTGTTACGGAAAATACATGAATTTTGTTTATTTGTTTTTTTCCAACCAATGTGCCATAAGAATATATGCAGCAGCAGGCCAACCCAATCCCGGCACTTGATAGCTTTTTCCGGTTAAAGCATCGCAGTTTTCACTGAATTGAGGATTTAAATTCATATTGTCGCAATATCGCTGCGCAAGGTCTTTGGCAAGTTCGGGCTTACCCAATTCAATTAATGAATTAAATATCATATAATTAGGTGGCCCCCAAATTGGACCACGCCAATAACCATCGGCCGTATATTTAGGACTATTTGTGTTTTCTGAAGCAAGCCCACAACAGGTTAAAAATCCTTTTCCAACGCTTAAATCGGATAACATGGTATCGACTATATTTTTAGGTAAATTATTGCCCATAATTAAGGGCAAATAATTGATGAGCGATTGCGAAGGCTCAAATTTATTTGTTCGTTCATGTTTTGAAACAAAACGATTATTTACCACACTATTAGCCAACAAATCTTTTAATTGTTTATTCGCCTTTTCGTTCCATTTTTTCGCATCTTCGGGTTTTCCAATTTTTTCAGCAATTTCGGCAAGAATTTTAGCATCGACATAAAGGTATGCAGCTAAATCGGCACCTTCAATTGGGCACTTCTGGTCATAAGGTGTGGCATTGTCCCAACCACTTTCGTTGCCATGCCTATAAGAAGGCATTCCATTTTTATCTAAATCGCAGTATATCCACCAATAGTCAACCCACCTACTTAATGGATTGTATATTTCTTTCAGGTAAGGCATACAAGCTTCCCAACCAAATTGTTGTATTAAAACTTTTACCGACCAACCGTGCATTGGTGGTTTTTTAAATGCGAAACTGGTTTTTAAGTCATTTAATGGGTCGGCTATACTGCCGTTTTCGGCCTGATTATCAAAAAATATCATGTATTGATCGAAGCACAGTTTTAAATCTACATAAGCCAAAGGTAAAGCTTGAAGGCAATCGTCCCAACCCCACTTTTGAGTTACCCACGATGTTTTGGCCGAAATAATGGCATGACGTGTTATTTTACCTGTCGCATTTACCTGAATATTCCACAATAAAAACCAAGCTAAATTAGCTGTGTTTTGGTATTTTGAAGGCACTTTTGGCATTTTAGCCATCCAACTTTCAACTTCCTTTTTGCGCAACTGAACGGTTTGGTCAAAATTGGGCAAAGGCTCGTTCCAAAAGGTTTCTATTTCTGTTTCTCTGAATGCGAATATACTTCCTGTTTTTGATATGGTGGTTAAACCTTTCGGATTTAATTCTAAATTATTCTTTTTCTCGAAGAAAAAACTATTGTCAGATTCAAAAGGTTCGCCCTCCATTGTTTTGAAATGTTGGTGAAGTAGAGCTGTTTGCGGCATTACCCTAAGTTCGTTGCCGGAAATAGGATGAATCCACGCGGCTTTTTGGATGGGGATTAATTTCAATATTAATTTTTCTGACTTGAAATATAGAGTTTTAGCATCTAAAAAGCAAATTTTAGCATTACCAAGTTCACTATTTAACTCTAAAAGCCAAGGCGTTGCCTTTACGTTGTAAATAACCTCCGAATCTTTATGAAAAAGGGCTATTTCATAATAATCGCCAGCCCAGTCTTCACTCCATTTAAAGGATATAGCACTATGGCGCAAGGTTTTTACCAAAAGGCGTTGCGATTCCTTTTCATCTCGCTTTTGAATGACCAACCACGAACCATTATAACTAAAAGGAGTTACACTAATGTCGAATTCAGGAAATTGAGGTATCGTATTATACTTCTCTTCTTGAGAAAAGAGGCATGAGGTAATAAAAAATGTAAGAAAAAAATAAACGATCAGTTTCATAATTTTTATTATTTTTATTATCAATTATCAATTATTTGAACCAGTTTTATATAGTCAATAGCAATTCCGCTATCAATTTTTATAATTCGAACTTCGTTGTCGCCGGGTTTAAGGGCAACATTCCCTACCTCGATTTCTTTAAAAACCGATGTTTTAGGCAACTTGAAATCACGAAATGTGAAAGAATTAATCATGATTTCAGTGGTTTTATCCCCTTCGGGTGACGAATATGCTACCACTAATTTAAATTTTGCGGGTAAGGCCACTTGTGCCAAAAAACTAACATAAGCATTGAATTTGTCAAAACCGTTAACATATCCGGTTCCGGAATAATTTGATATTGTGGTATCCACTTTTGTCCAATTTAATTTACCACCGGTTTTTTCGCCGTTCTCGGCCTCCAGCCAAATGGTGGTAGTTGTTTTTTTTGCCAAGCCCATTCCTTTTTTGGTTGGAATTAATGGTTTGATTGAACCATCAGGATTATAATATAAATAATCTGCCATTAAACATCGTGAATCGCTAAGCCCGCCCGACAGCCATGAACTGTGATAGAAGGCATACCATTGACCTTTGAATTTAGTAATGGAACCGTGGTTGGTTCCGGCCTGTCCTTTGAATTTGTCGATATAAACTTTGTTGTTTGTATAAGGCCCTAAAGGATGGTCGGCGGTGGCATAGTGCATAATTTCTGTCCAGTCCTTGTTGGGGTCTTTTAGGTTCGGATACGACAGGTAGTATTTTCCTTTGTATTTGTGTACCCAAGGACCTTCATAAACATGATATAGCTGTTTGGTAAGATCTACAATGGAATTTGGAACAACAGACAATAAATCGTCTGTTAATTTTGCACCAAAACATTCGCCACCACGCCCCCAATACAAAAACGGAGTTTGGTCATCGTCTACAAAAAGGCAAGGGTCTTGGCCATTATTTGTACCTTTTATGTAACCAATATCTTCAAAAGGCCCTTCAGGACGTTTGCTCACGGCCAAGCCGGTTTGAAACAGTCCCACTTCTTTTTCCTGCATACAATAAACCAAGTAATATAGCCCTTTCCAATACACTGCATCAATAGCCCAGGCACGGCTTTCGGCCCATTTCACCTGACTTAAATGCAAAACACGGCCATGATCTGTCCAATTCACCATATCGGTGGTTGAAAACACGTGATAATCCCACATGGTATAGCCGTAACTATATACAGACTCCGGCAAATCGTGCGACCCATAAATCCAAAGCCTATTGGTATCAGAAGGCCAAACATGTGCCGAAGGATCGGCAGAAAAAATGGTGGTTATCAATGGATTTTGTGCCAACAAAAATTTGGAAGCCAACAAGAACAAAAAGAAAAAAGATTTACCCATATAATTTTACATTTAATTTAAAATTTAAAATTCATTTTTTCATTTCGCTATATATTTTTCATTATATAATTTTCAGATAAAACTTCGAGGCAATATTACCGTAAAAATATGAAAAAGTAGTGGCAATAACAAAATAAATACTTAGGCGGACATTTGATAACGCATCAATTTTTAATCATCGTTAAAAAAAGGCCACCTTCACAGGCAGCCTTTTCCAAACAAAATTAATAAACAAACTAACTAACTAAAGATTATTTAATAATAAGCTTCGAAAAAGCTCTATTATTATCGGATTTTACACTAATCAAATAAATACCCGCTTTCAACTGATTTGAAAGATCGACTTGATTACTTGTTGTCAATGTTTCAAAAACAATCTTTCCTGTAATATCTGTAATCAAAACCTTAGAGCTTTCACTCTTTGGAATTTCTAAAGTTATGTTTTCAGAAGATGCAGGGTTAGGATATACTTTAATATTAAATGAATTAGAATTCGAACTGCTTACTGCAAAATCTTCTTCATTTTTAAATGGTGCAGTACCAGCATTACCTAATGCCCAATCGCGAAGAGCTCTGTATTTGTGAGCTTTATCAATTGGTTGACGGTCATAAGCCATTGCACCCCAGTTGCCATAAATAGTTTCCTGTCTCATAACGATTTTTCCATAATGGGTGTAATGGCAAATTTCATTAGAAATAGTACCAATTTTATCGAGCCAATAAAGATACATATCGTAGGATTTTGGATTTACATTAAACTCACCTTGATAACGGCCAATATGGTGTCCTCCTTCATAACTAATGAGTGGTATTTGATAGGTATTCCACATGCTGTTTTTGAAATTTGTTTCGTCGGTTACCATAAAATCAACTTCGTTTTTCCAATAATTCTCAATATCTGGATTATTACCATAAATTTCACCCACACCTGTAAAATAACCTACAGGTACATAAGTTGGAATTTTCCAAAAAGAAGGCTTTATACCCCAGGAATTTCTATTGGATGATGTATTGTTATATATATCAGCAAAAATTCCAGAAATTGAAGTCATATCAAAGTTTACAATTGATCCTGCAATATTCACAATGCGTGAAGAAGCATCACTTCCAAACACATCTTTGAATGCGTTCCACATTCTAACTTCGCACCATGCACCCACTTTTTCCCAGCCTAAACCTAAAGTGCTTCCTTTTGCAACCAGATAATCGTGTTGTCCACGCATCCAAAGTTCATTTGAGTATTCAATGTACACTTTTAAATTGGATGCTAATGGATCCGTTGTTTTAATCCCACCCATATTGATAAAATCCTGTGCAGTTTTTGATCCTAATTGATTTAAATTTGCTGCACCACCAACTTTATCTTTAAGGTTTACACCTTTCATATCAACTCCTGTTTTAATCAATATGGCTAATTTGTAAACGTATTCATTTAAATAATCCGTCCCATTTGGAAAATCATCGGGATCAATTGTTAAGTGAGGAATATTTACCCATATATTTGAACCAGCACGATTACAAAGATCTATCATCCAATCCCATGCAACACCAACTGTTTTTACTCCGCGAGGTTGGTCAGTACCTGATTCCCACGAACCTTGATATGGATCAGTTTTTAACGTACGATTTGTCCATTCTTTTGCTGTACTTCCATTTGTGGCGGCCCAGTCCATAAATCGAATGGTTGAATAAATTTTAAGATTGTTTACAAAAACATGATCCCAAGGATCGGCTTGTGTAAAATCAGGATTTGCTTTATTCCAAACATTCCCACCAGTCCAAACGGCTGGGTCTTTTTGTGCATCAACCGAGTAAATGTACCACAAGTTAGTTCCAATATTTCGTTTTATATTTGGTTTTGAAGTATATGCAGGTTGATTAAAGGTTAATTGTTCGAATTTTACGTTATCGAATTCGGCTCTTGCAGCAGTTCCTGTATTATAACTACATACAGCCAATCCTACATAAATTGTATCTTTTTCAACATATATATTCTCACTACTCCAATCATTAAGCCAATTAACTCCATCCGTAGAATACCAGCCGGAAACTGCATCATCGGTTTTTACAATACGTACCCAATAAGGTAATGCACATGCCATTGTATTTCCTGTTTTGCCGGGTCCACCATTATACCACCTGTAACACCATTGATAATAAGGTTGTCCTTTTGCGATACACATAAAGCCATTACGAGAATTTGCATCTAAAGTACCACGAACCATAACGCCTGCTCTTGAATGATAATTGGTTTGATCAACATCCACCACGCGTGCAGTCATTTGAAAATCACCTGAAGCTTTAATCGCATAATAATGAATAGCATCGTTATCACCATTTCCTAAGGCATTATCCACCTCGTTTCCGCCACCCCAGATTAAATATTTTCCAGTGCCAAGGTCTATTTGTTCTCTTCCTGTAACTCCTACTGCTCCAATATCATAACCTTTTCCGATAAAATCTGGGCCACATTCGCTATTGGTTGTCGTAAATGAAACCGAGTTACTTGCCGTTGATATATTACCAACCTGATCTACTGCTTTTACTGTGATATTGTAGGATGTATTCTTTATTAATTCAGACAAGGTTGTACTTGTAACATTTCCAGCCGACATTAAAAGTGTTGAACCATTGTAAATATTATAGTAAGTCACTCCAACATTATCAGAAGAAGCATTCCATGATAAATTTACCGTAGTACAAGATACATTGGAAGCTACCAAATTTGCAGGAGCAGAAGGTGCCTGATTGTCTTGTGAGAGAGTAAGAGAAATATCATCTAAAAAGAATGTTGCAGTTGAATCGTCTTTCCATGTCCATATACGGGCTGCTACAGCACCTGAAGGTATATTCATGGATTGTTTAAATTCAGTATAGGTAGTAACTGAAGAACCAACGTTGAAAACAATTTTTCCGTTTGATAAAACGGTACCGTTCGCATCAACCAGGTCTAAACCAAAACCACACCAGTATGAACCAGAACGTTTTACCCAAGCTTTTATTTCAATTAAATTATTTGAACCTAAAGGGATATTACTTGATAGATGTACGCCACCTTTTCCTATAGTATGACTTAATGCTTTTGAACCACCATGAACATTGGCAGCGCTTGTTGTAATTGCAACGTTTCCATCGCTGGTCCATCCTATTAAATCATTTTCGAAATCTCCGTTAAGAGTAGGACTTGGATCGTTTTGGCTTGTAGTTACAGTGATTGGAGTACTTGCCGCAGAGGTATTGCCAGCAGCATCACTTGCTTTTACGGTCATAGCATAGGTTGTTCCTGCTGTCAAACCTGTTACGTTTATGGTTGTTGAGGTTGTTGTTCCAATGGATGTTCCTGCTTTAAATACTTCATATTTGGTAACCCCAACATTATCAGTAGAAGCAGTCCAAGCTAAAGTAAAACTGGTTTTAGTTATTGCAGAAGCAACTAAATTTGAAGGTGTACTTGGAGATAGAATATCAGGTGAATCAGAGGTGGTAACAATAAGTGCACTACTTGCTGTGGACATGTTTCCGGCAGCATCACCAGCTTTAACAGTCATAGTATAAGCTGTAGAAGCAGATAAGTCCGAAACGCTTATTGAGGTAGAAGTAGTTGTACCAATGGATGTTCCATTTTTGAAAACTTCGTACTTAGAAACACCAACGTTGTCTGTAGAAGCTGTCCAAGATAATGTAAAACCTGTGCTTGAAATATTTGATGATGTTAAACCGCTTGGAATACTTGGCGCTTGTGTATCAGGGCCATTAGCTGTAACACTTATATAATCAACATCCCAATAATTAAACTGATTTGTGAGTGTTAAGGTTTGAGAACCGGCAGACAAAGCAATATTTAAATAAGTAAAACTTGCGAAAGTGCTATAATTAGCAGTAGGAGTAGTTGAAATAGTAGCGCTTGCACTATTACCACTAAAAGTTAATTTGGCAGAACCATAATTAGAACCGGCAGCGCGAAGTTCTATATTATAATTACCTTCAGAAGCAACATTAATATTAAAACCTATGGAAGAACCAGGAGCAAAATTACTAACTGATTTTCCGCCACTAAACGCTGCATTCGAACTAATTGATGTACCCGAACCAGCAATAGTAAAACTTTCAGCTTCAATTTTTCCAGGTACGCTTGTGCCTCCCTGTGTGTTTGTCGTTGTAACACTTAAGGCTGTGCTTGCTATTGATGAATTTGCTGCAGCATCAATTGCCTTTACGGTCATAGAATAAGTTGTTGCCGCTGTTAAACCGGTTACACTCATAGAGGTTGAAGTAGTAGTACCTATGGAAGTTCCATTTTTAAATACTTCGTATTTTGTAACACCAATATTATCTGTTGAAGCTGTCCAACTTAAAGAGAAAGTTGTATTTGAAATATTTGAAGAAGCTAAATTGGTTGGAGCGCTTGGTGCTTGTATATCAGGACAAGTTGATGTTAATACATTTAATGATGTACTTGCGGCAGAATAATTACCTGCGGCATCACCAGCTTTTACTGTCATGGAATAAGTTGTGGCGCAGCTTAGACCGGATACGCTTATTGATGTTGAAGTTGTTGTACCTATTGAAGTGCCGTTTTTAAATACCTCATATTTTGTTACTCCAACATTGTCAGAAGAAGCTGCCCAACTGAGAGAAAAATTTGTAGTTGTGATACCTGCTGAAGCTAACCCAGAAGGAACGCTGGGAGCTTGTGTATCAGGGACTGGGGTTCCAGATGTAACATTAATATAATCAACATCCCAATAATTGCTAACATTTTCAACAGTCATGGTTTGTGTACCAGCCACAAGACTTACATTGTTTACAGTAATCGAAGCCATTGTACTATATCCACCTGTGGGATTAATAGAGAAATTGGTGGATGAACTGTTTCCACTAAATTTAACTTTTGCAGAGCCATAATTCATTGTACCTGCTCTCAATTCAATACTATATGTTCCTGTGGTGGAAACATTTACTGAAAATGTAAGGGAATTCCCTGGTGCGAAATTGTTTACTGCTTTTCCACCGCTAAAGGATGAATTGTTCGTAATCCCTGTTCCAACACCACCGCCTGTGAAACTCTCGGCTTCAATTTTCCCTGAAATTGTTTGTTGTGCTTTTCCCTTTTCGTTCCAGAGGAAAAAAACAGAAAGAATTAACATTAAAAATCTGTAATTCATAATTTGATTGTTTTTGGTTATTAAAGTGTATTAATTAGTAATTGTTCCACGAAAATAGGGAGCTTAAAAAAGAAAGGCTTGGATTAGATTCTTTTTTGCTTGGATTAGATTATTCAACTTTATAAATGGCTTGTATATTGAATTTTATCACACAATATATTTTCATTGAAAGTACGAAAAGGAAAATTTTGGAAAGTATTTATTAGAAAATAGAAATAAAATCTTTAGAGAAGGAGAATTTAGTATTTGGACAATTCGTTTGAAAATTTGGGAATCTAAGATAAACAACAGGAATAGAATATATTACAAATTTTGGTTAATTTCTTCAGATGTTAATCCTGTTTCATTGATGATTTCATTCATAGAAAGACCATATTTCTTTAATTGTTTGGCAAGTTTTAGTTTTGCTTCTTTTGCTTCTTGCTTTGCTTTGATTGTTTCTTGTTTTGCATCTTCAACGACTTTTGATATTTGCTGATTTTCTTCAGACAACTTTTTATATTTTTCTTCCCATTCTTCTATCGCTGCTTTGTCTGTTCGAACAACGTCCCAATATTGATCATAGTAACGCAATTCGTCTTCAGTAAATGCTTCTCTTTGTACACACTCAACGGCTTCTTTGATCAGTTCATCATTCATCAAGTCGTCCGGGACTTCCGAAGTATCTTCATCGATTTCAGTAAGAAAGCGCAACCACAATGTTTGTATCTTTTTATCTGTGAAATTGCTTGCTTTGAATTTGGGTAATTCAACAAATATCAGCTCTAATCCGTCTATTTTTTCACTACTGTTTATGGTATGAACCATTTTGTAATGATGATAATAGATTTTTTCAAGTTCCTTGCTTTTGTGAATGGTGGCATCTACCAGGCTCAAACCATACACAGGTTTTAAATCCCGGTATTTTCCGCCATGTTTTAGTTGTCGAACATAAGCTTTGCCTGTATTAAACAACATACGTTTCATAAAAGCACTTGTCCAGTACATCTGCATTTCAACAATAAAATACCTCTGGCGATTGTCCGTACAATGGACATCAACAATTGAACGTTTAAAACCAGATAATTCAGGAATAATTTCTGGTTGTAAATACTCAATAGATTCAATTTTCTGACCTTCTTCTAATGGTAAAATGCTATTAAGAAAACTCATTAGTAGATGCGGATGATCAGCAAATATTTTTCTGAAAGTTAAATCATTCTTAGGGTCAAGGTATTTGATCTTTTTCGTAACTGCGTCCATGAATACAACTATTTTCTGCAAATATATTGATTAAAATTGAATTGTAAAAATTGGCTATTGAAATTATTGTATAAAGCACAAAATAATATAGGTTAACTATATTTTGAAGGTGGCATATTAAACAAATTTGTAAAACATCTTGTGAAATATGCAGGATCAGTAAAGCCTACAGCATAAGCCAATTCCGATATATTTACCTTCCCTGATTTAAGCAATGAAGCAGCATGCTGCAACCTGATATTTCGAATAAGTATATTCACCGATTCACCCGTGAGTGCTTTTACTTTTTTATAGAAATGTGATTTGCTCATTCCTATTTTGGCACTTAACTGATCAGAATCAAATTCAGAATTACTTATGTTTTCTTCTACAATTTTTAATATTTTTGAAAGAAAAACTTTATCTATATCATTGTTTGACAATAATGTTATATTGGGCATCAATTGATTGCTGTAACGTTCAATCAGCTTTTTTCTGGCACTAATGATATTTTGAATTTTTAATAATAAAACCGACATACTGAATGGTTTTGTAATGTAATCATCTGCACCTGTTTTTAATCCTTCAATTTGCTGAAATTCTTCTGATTTAGCTGTCAACAATATCAGAGGAATATGAGATGTTCTGATATCGTTTTTTAATATCGCTGACATTTCCAAGCCGTTCATTTCGGGCATCATAATATCGCTGATAATCAAATCTGGAATGATCTCGAAGGATTTCTCCAAACCTTCCTTTCCATGGTTCGCAAGGTGGATCTGAAAATAAGGTATTAGCTCTGAATAAATATAGGTTCTTAATTCAGAATTGTCCTCAACTAATAATATGATTGCATTTTCATTATTGTTTTCTTGCAGTAGAAAAGAAGGAATGTCGGAATCTTCTTCTTGTATTTCATAAATTTCCTTTTGAATTCCATTATATTTAGGAACATTACTTATACAATCAGAATAACTTTCTATATTTATAGGAATAATGATCTTAAAAGTGCTACCAATATTTTCTTTACTGAAAGCAGTTATTTTTCCTCGATGCACTTCAATTAAATCTTTCACTAGAGCCAGACCTAAGCCTGAACTTTCAACAGGGTGTAGCACAGTATTATCAGCCTGATAAAATCGATCAAAAATTTTCTCTAATTCATCTATTGGAATTCCTGCTCCTGTGTCTGATATTTCAATTTCTGCATTTTGTTTTTCGATCGATAATTTGATAGAAACCTTTCCATTATCAGGTGTGAATTTAATTGCATTCGAAATTAAATTGTACATCACTTTTTCAATTATATCATGATCAAACCAGCATTCCAGACCATGAGTGGGTGCTTCAAAGTTTAACTTTATGCGATGCTTCAGCGATAGAGGTTCGAAGGAAAAAACGATCTCATTGATGAATCCTGCCAAGTCATTCTTTATCACTTTAAGCGGGTACGCTTGTTGATCCATTCTTCTAAAATCAAGCAATTGATTAACCAATTTTAAAAGTCTGCCAACATTTATTTTAAGCATTTTAGAAACATGGTTTATTTCAGAACCATTTGCTATATTTGATATTTTATCGGCCATTCCCTGAATTATTGTGAGTGGCGTTCTGAATTCGTGCGTTATATTTGTAAAGAATTTCATTTTAAGATCATCAGCTTCATGAAGTTTTTGTGCATATTCTTGAATTTCAATGGCCTGCTTATTTAGTAATTCATTCTTATTCAGTAATTCATCTTTTTGGGTTAGAAGCTTATCCTTAGCCATATTCAAATGTACAGTGCGTAAGGTTACTTCTCTTTCTAATTTTGCCTTTTGCTGCTTCAATGAACGAATTCTATAAAAAATAGAACTATAAATTGCTATGCTGATGGATAACACCAAGAAAATGCGAAATATCCATGTTTTCCACCAAGGAGGAGAAACGACCATCGTCAATTTAGCTTCTTCCGAATTTAAAACTCCATCTTCATTCATTATCTGAATGATTAATTGATATTTGCCGGGAAGTAAATTGCTATAGTTTATCTCAGGTTTTGTAATTTCAGAATAAAACCATTTGTCGTCCAAGCCCGATAATCTATATCGGAATTTGCACTTTTGAGGAGAAATATAGTAAGGAGCTATTATTTCAATGCTGATGTTTTTGTCATAATATTCCAGATTTATGGATGAAGTATATTTTAGATCTTTAGATAATAATATTCTTCCTTTATATTTCATTTTGGGTTTTATTAGTTCGCCAGAAATTCTGAGTTTTGAAAAGGAAATATGAGGTCGGTTTTTGCTTATAGAAAATGCACTGGGTTCTATATAATTATACCCGTTAATTCCACCAAAATATAACACACCTTCATTATCTTTATAAACCGCACCAATATTAAATTCATTACTTTGTAAACCATCGTTTTTATTGAAAATTTTAATACTTTTTAAGTCATTGGGGTTTATAACAAGAATACCATTCTCTGTTGATGCCCACATCACGTTGTAATTATCCATTAACAAGCCCGTTATGGTTGAAACTTCATAGGAATTGGGTAGTAGTGGTTTTTTAAACCTATTGAGAGCGCAGTCAAAAACCAATATTCCATCGAAAAAAGTTCCAATATACAGAATGTTTCTAATTGTATCCTGTAAAAAACAGCTCATGGCAGGACTACTTCTCTCTTTATTTTTGGGATTATTCAAGTCATACTGATAGAACAATTCTGTTTCATAATTCATTAAAAGTAAAGCATTTTCTTCGGTTGCTATCCATATTTTATTTTCTTTTAAATCTTCATACAAACTCCATATTTTAGTCAAACTAATTTTATTTCCGTTTTGAGTTTTTACCGAATCAAATTGCTTGTATGTATTAGCTTTCTCATCAAAACAAGTTAAACCACCATCCCAAGATGCAAACCAGATTCTGTTTCTTCGGTCTTTAATTATACTTCGGAATGTCCATCCTGAAATAGTATTGGGAGTCCTAGGTTGATGGCCATAATGGATCACTGGGCCATTGCCATAATTTTTCAAACATGATAAACCGAATTCCCATGCACCTACCCATATATCTCCATGATTTCCTTCACAAATTGTATTGACCATGTTTGAACTTAAATAGCCACCGCCCTGATTATAGTTCTTTAAAATATTTTGTTTGCCATCAGTTTTGATAAGACCGTTTTCCCATGTTCCAAACCACATATTTTTCTGACTGTCTTTCAATATTCCAAAAACTTTTTTATCGACAAGATTACCATGAAATCTTATTTTTTGTTGATAATGGTAATAAAGTCCTGCTTTGTAAGTCCCAACTATAACCATACCATTTCTCCCGATAAGGACTGATTGAATCTGTTGATTACCAAGTACATTTGAATTCTCCGAGGATTTTATTGATTCTTTACCGCTTAATTGTACGATTTCCACTCCTTTTCTAGTTCCAACCCATATATTTTTTTTATTTTCGACAGCTAAGCAGTTGATCCATTTTTTTTCAATACCTCCCTCTAAATAGATATTCTGAATCATTTCAGAACCGTTTAAATTCAGCTTCTGTAAGCCTTTATCTGTGCCGATCAATAAAGACGAAGGTATTCGACAAAGAGCTTGAATGGAATTAGAAACTAAATTATTTCTCTCGTTTGAATAGATGTACTTCATTAATAAACCATTCTGTTTGATTTGATACAAGCCATTGCTACAGCCAAACCATAAACAAGAAAGGCTATCATCTTTCAAAATACATCTGATATCCATGCCAATTTGTTTATCGAATATGGGGTAATTCGTTGAAATAGGTTTAAGTTTGAGGTTAACCAAATCAAATATGAATAATCCATCGCTGGTACCAAGCCAAAGATTATTATTGTCTTTAACGATACAGGTAATTTCTAATTTCTTTTCGGTTTGGAATGAGACTCTTTCGAATATTTCAGTTTGAAAATCAAATTTATTCAATCCATCACGAGTACCTATCCATAGTATATTGGCTTGAGAATCTAAAGCAAGAATTTTAATCACATTATTGGAAAGGCTATGCACATTATCCTTTTTATTCAGGAAGACTTCATTGCGAAGACCGTCAAAGCGATTTAATCCTCGATCAGTTCCTATCCAGATAAATCCAAACGAATCCTGAATCATACAATTAATATTTGAATTGGAAAGAGTGAATTCTGATTCGAATCTATCAATAATGTAAGAATTGCTTTGAGCATTTAGATTTGGCCTGAAAAATAGAAGTGATATGAAAAAAACGATGCGAATAAATCCAGCATTTGAAAACTTCTCTATAAATTCCAATTTCATAGCACATTGACTCTATTATTCCGAATACAAAACACACTTTTTTATTATTTCTTTTGAATGTTAAAAATACAATATTTTATGGTATTTTTTCAATCAAATTTTTCAAATTTCAATCCATCCATATTTCATCCGGTTTCAAAATACCATTTTATTTCTCCCGAAAAACAAGTCTTGTGGGTAAAAATACTCATGGCATTTGCCGGATTTTACCCCATGAAATTGGGTGAATATGTACCCATTGTTTGGGTGTTTCAACTATTTAAATATTATAGAATTGAATGTAATTTTACATCATGAAACAAAGTAAAAAATTAATAAAAAAAATGAAAATGCTCATTGAGTATAAAAGAAATGAAAAGTAAAAATAATCATAAATAAACCGCAATAGAAACTTCTTAAAACTTTACAACGATGAAATTTGTTAAGCACATTGAACCCAGAAAAAAATTAATGTTACATGAGTTGATCCGTACAAGCTCAAGTTTCAAAGTAAGACAAAGAGCCCATGCTGTTTTGTTAAGCTCAAAAAAACTTAAAATTGAAGATTTGTCACAGATTTTTGAAGTAGATCGCGACACCGTTAGTGAATGGCTTAAAAGATGGGATAGCCAAGGTATCGACGGGTTGAAAGACGCTTCTCGTCCGGGGCGTCCCCCACGTCAAAGAAATGATCAAATAGCGATAAATGTATTAAACGAACAATAATTTTTCATGTTGAGTTGAGATTGAACACACACACTAAGCTTGAATTAAAGGCTACCTGTTTTTTTTACGGGTAGCCTTTATTTGTGTAAACATTTTGCTTGGGCGTTGGTTTATTTGTGCAAATTAATATTGCATCGTTTTATATATTTCGGCCTAAATGGATTATTTTGGATTATTGCCTTGAATTTTTCGCTTTTCATATCCATCAGACCTCGATATTTTTACCAGAAAATTATGAAGCGAAACATTGACAAATATTTAGCGGAATGGAAAAGCGATTCCAATAGGTATTGAACTAATTAATAATGGTTTGCCTGTTAGTCCTAATAACATTTATAATTGGCACAGAGAAAACAAAGGAAGTAACGCTGAAATTGATTATGTTATTCAATATCAAAATACAATTTTACCTATTGAAGTAAAAGCTGGAACCAAGGGTCAAATGCAAAGTATGCACTTATTTTTGAATGAAAAAAAATGTAAATTTGGTTTACGAATTTCTATGGAAAATTTTGCAAACTATCAAACTATTAAAACGATTCCTATTTTTTCAGTGGGCAATTTAAACAAATATTTAAATATATGACTTTCAGTAGGTTATTTGATTGATCCATTCGTACTTTACTAAAGGGCTTTGTCATATTTGCTTTTGCCTTTTGATGCCAAACTTTTTCTATTCCTATTCAAAGATTTACTTCATATATCAATAATGTAAGGATTGTTTTGAGAGTTTCGATTTAGTTTGAAAACAAGGAGTAATATGATAAGAATGATGCGAATAAATCCAGTATTTGAAAACTTCTCTATAAATTCCAATTTCAAAGCACATTGACTCTATTTTTCCGAATACAAAACACACTTTTTTATTATTTCTTTTGAATGTTAAAAATACAATATTTTATGGTATTTTTTTAATCAAATTTTTCAAATTTCAATCCATCCATATTTCATCCGGTTTCAAAATACCATTTTATTTCTCCCGAAAAACAGGTCTTGTGGGTAAAAATACTCATGGCGATTGCCGGATTTTCCGCCGATAAATTGGGTGAATATATACCCATTGTTTGGGTGTTTCAACTATTTATATATTATAGAATTGAATGTAATTTTACATCATGAAACAAAGCAAAAAATTAATAAAAAAAATAAAAATGCTCATTGAGAATAAAAGAAATAAAAAGAAATAAAAAGTCAAAATAATTATAAATAAACCGCAATAGAAACTTCTTAAAACTTTACAACGATGAAATTTGTTAAGCACATTGAACCCAGAAAAAAATTAATGTTACATGAGTTGATCCGCACAAGCTCAAGTTTCAAAGTCAGACAAAGAGCCCATGCTGTTTTGTTAAGCTCAAAAAAAATAAAAATTGAAGATCTGTCACAGATTTTTGAAGTAGATCGCGACACCGTTAGTGAATGGCTTAAAAGATGGGATAGCCAAGGGATCGACGGGTTGAAAGACGCTTCTCGTCCGGGGCGTCCCCCACGTCAAAGAAATGATCAAATAGCGATAAATGTATTAAACGAACAATAATTTTTCATGTTGAGTTGAGACTGAACACACACACTAAGCTTGAATTAAAGGCTACCAAATTATTTTTTGGTAGCCTTTTTTTGTAAAAAAATGTCGCTTGTGCATTGTTGATTCGATTAGGCTTATTTTAATGATTGAGGTTCAACTAAAAATCAATCAAATTCTCAAAATGAAAATAGCGTAAATTTTCGAACGATCACTATTCTACCAGCTTTAATAAAACAACAGATATATCATTATGAATTACAATCAGTTCATTTGAAGATTCAAGATTATACTCCTTGTAGATATCATAAAATGTTTTATCAATCATGAGGTAATTGCAATCTGCTTTTGTCAAAAAAGTTTTTAGCTGATTATTTTTAAGGCTGCTTATAAAATCATCATAACGATAAATATTTACGGCATCGCCAATAAGTCTGTAACCTTCAAACTGGAAAAAAAGTTTATAACGCATCAGTCCTGTACCATAAATCCTCGAATTGAGAGGGATACCTAAAGATTTCAATCTGCAAATCAAATCCATCACAAGGGGATCGCCCCAACCGATAAATTGATTTTTGGATTTTTGTGATAAAGGGATTTTTTTGTTGAAGTTGTTTTTATAATAACTTACTGCCGCTAATTTAGGACCGAACATAAAAAAAGCACTAATCAGAATGCAACCAATGGAAACTATGCGCCTGTTCCATTTCTGCTTTATTTTCGCCGAAGTTTCATCCAAAATTAAGGCGACAGAAAAAATAGCAAGAATCAGAAAATGAGCATAGCGGGTAAAAGTCGATATATAAATCCAAACAATAAATCCTAAAATTGCAAAAGAGTAAAGAATGAGCTTGTCAACATTTTTTCGATCTTTAAAAATGAAAAATATAATGAACGGAACAATAAATACATAGCCCAAAAATGGCCAATAGCGAAAAGGATATTCTGCCGAGGGCATGGTCAGTTCTATTGGCATTTTATAAATGACTTTCCAACCCCAATGATGTGCGGGAACAATGTCCTTCATTTGAAAAGCATAGTCGGCAACGCTCCAAAATTTATCTGATTTGTGAAGGGCAAAATTCAAGGTAGGAGGAATTGGATCCCCATCCAGAATAATATTCCTTATATACCAGAATGAACCCAGCACACAAAAAACAAGCAAGAAAACCTTGATATATTGGAATTTCGATTTATAGAATGCAAAAAACAAATAAAAAGGCACCAAAAAAGCAGCGGTGGGTTTCATCCCTACAAACATAGCGCAAAGAATTCCGGTAATGATTTGAGTTGTTAGACTTTTTTCATTCTTTGAAAGAATAAGGGCATAAACAGAAAAAAACATAAAACACATCAGCGGAACATCGTGATAAGCAATATTAAGATATTGCTGAACAACTGGCGTAAAGAAAAAAGAAAAAGCTGCCAGATAAATAAACACATTTGTCATTTTGAGGCGCTTTCCCAAAGCAATAATACCAAAAAATGAAATGCATCCGCATAACCAAGATAGCAAATGCGAAAAAGTGGTATATTGAAAAAACAATCCTAATGTATGAAGTACATGAAAATTAAAAGTATATAAAGGAAAGCGCATATTGGGATCACTAAGAATTTGTCCCTTTTGCACCCATGTATGTGCGTATGCAAGGTGATAGGAAGATTCATCGAACCAAAGTGAAGGCAACAGTGAAGGTAATGAACTGATTACAAATAAAAGCCAGATGTATTTATATTTTTTAACCACAGCCACTATGTTCAAGAATGATTGAATAAGTGAAGGCCTGAATTTAGCATAACTGATAATGAACAATATAAGCAAGAGTGGAAATATCATCCAAGCATACAACATTCTTATCATGCCAAGAAATATTAATAGGAAGCTGATGATGCTCATCCCGGAACATAGCTCAAAGCTGAACTTTTCTTCAGGATTATGATAGTTTATCTTACCTCTAAAAATAATATTAGAAATTGCTACAGAAAACAATACAAACAAAAGAACGAAAAATAGAGCTAATACCCAAGTGGCCCAAACCAAGGGTTCAATAAAATTGCTCCATTCAATGAATTTAAAATTATTGGCAATAATCTCTTTCATTATTCAAACATTGGCATCAGCAGATCTATGTCGTTGGAAGGAATCCCCAGCCGATTTCCTATGATGTTGTTGGTTAGTATTCCTTTAAAAACATACGCTCCTTTTCTCAAACCGGGATCAACGCCTAATTGTTGTCTTATTCCACCGATTTGGCCAATCTTGTCGAAAATAGGTACAAGTATATCGCTCAATGCAATAGAAGCAGTTCTTGCCACACGCGAAGGGACATTTGTTACACAATAATGAATGACCCCAAATTTAGAAAACACCGGAAGACTGTGACTTGTGGGCTTTGAAGTTTCAAAAACGCTCCCTTGTTCTATATCCAAATCAATAATGACTGAACCGTGCTTCATTTTGCGAACCATATCTTCGCTGACAAAATAGGTAAGTCTGTCATCAAATTGTTCGGTAGCTCCAATGACAACGTCTGCACTTTGCAGGGTTTTCGCAAGAACCTGTGGCTGAATAATGGAAGTGAAAATATTTTGTCCCAAGGAATGTTTTAAAGCTCTGAGTTTATGAATTGACTGATCAAAAACTTTGACTGTTGCACCTAATCCCAGTGCGGTTCGTGCAGCAAATTCACTTGCAGTTCCAGCGCCAATGATAACTATTTCGACAGGTGTAATTCCTGTGAATCCTCCCAGTAAAACACCTTTTCCTCCATGGACAGTGCTTAAATATTCTGCTGCAATCATAATGGATACAGAACCCGAAATTTCGTTCATCGCACGAACAACGGGTCGCACATTTTCATTATCGGTAAGCAATTCCAACGAAATGGCGGTTGTTTTCTTTAACAACAAACTTCGCATAAGTTCTTCACTTAAGGTCGGCATGCAAAGAAACGAAAATACAGCCTGATCTTGTCTCAGATAATCAACCTCTTCGAGGGTAAGAGGTGCTATTTTCACGATTATATCGCATTTGAAAACATCTGCTTTGTTTTGGACAATAATTGCACCTGCTTCGCTGTAATCGAGATCAGAAAACTTAGCTCCTGATCCAACCTTTGTTTCCACTATCACGTGATGTCCGCTCTTTACCAATTGCATTACCCCCAATGGAGTGAGAGGAATCCTATTTTCGTGCGACTTTGTTTCGCAGGGTATTCCTATGGTAAGAATTTTTTTAAGCTTTCCCATTTCAAGCTTTTCTTCTTGTGCCAACAAACCCGTTTGAATGTAGGTTTGTGATGATGTTTGAAGCGAAGTACTTGTCATAATTCCGTGTTTTTCTTTCGGTTTGTATTCATTCGATTTATTGAGACCAACTGAGAATTCGTGAATTATCGTCTTGCACTGTGATGTTAATTTTCAATACCTCAGGCGGGAGCACAGATTCAATAATTTCAGGCCATTCCATCAAACAAATATTACCGGAATAAATATAATCTTCATAGCCAATATCATAAGCTTCTTCGATATTTTTTAATCTGTAAAAATCGAAATGATAAACCTCCTCATCTTTGAAGGTTTTATAAACATTAATAATTGCAAAAGTCGGGCTACAAACGGAATCTATGACTCCTAATGCTTTGCAAAAACTTTGAATAAAAGTCGTTTTTCCAGAACCCATAGATCCATGAAATGCAAATAATTTATGTCCGATTGTTTTTTGAAAAAACAAATTTGCATTTAGGTCAATTTCATCAAGGCTCTTAATATGAAGCAACTGCATCATTCGGCATTCTTACTTTTAAGATGTATAACGGGTATCAGCATTTCTTCCAAGGAAACACCTCCATGTTGGAACGTGTTTTTATAAAACTTGGCATAATAATTATAATTATTCGGATAAGCAAAGAAGTCATTGTTCTGTGCAAAAATATAACTTGTACTTATATGACTTAATGGCAAATGCGCTTTTGAAGGATCTGTAACTGCAAATACTTCTTTATAATTATAATTCAAATTTTTGCCATTTTTATAGCGCAGATTCGTGCTGGTTTGCTTATCTCCAATAACCTTGATGGGGTTATTCACCATAATACTCCCATGGTCTGTGGAAATTACTATGTCCACATTTTTATCGGCCAATTCTTTAAAAACCTGTATCAATGATGAATTTAGAAACCAACTCAAAGAAAGCGAGCGATATGCCTTTTCATCAAAGGCCAATTCTTTGATCATTTCAACTTCCGTTCGTGCGTGTGAAAGCATGTCGATGAAATTATAGACCAGAACGATGAAATCGTAGTTTAATAAATCTTTAATATTTTCAACTATCTTTTGCCCTGCCCTTACATTTAATATCTTATCATAGTGATAGCGCACATTGAGTCCCACCCTCGACAATTGCTTGCCAAGCATTTCTTCTTCATACTGATTTTTTGCACCATCCTCTTCATCATTGAGCCAAAGATCGGGGTAAAGCTTTTCTATTTCTGTAGGCATAAGACCCGCAAATATTGCATTTCTGGAATATTGTGTCGCTGTAGGAAGAATACTGTAATATATATCCTCTTCAACCACTTTATAAAATTCACTGATATAAGGTTCAAAGGTTTTCCATTGATCGAAACGAAAGTTATCTAAAAGAATAAAAACAGTTTTTCTCTTTTGATTGAGCAATGGAAATACTTTGTTTCTGAGCAAATTGGATGAAAGCAATGGTTTTTCCTGCGTCTTAGGATCAAACCATTGAAAATAGTTCTTTTTGATGAATTTAGCGAAAGAAGTATTTGCATCACTCTTCTGCATTTGCAATACTTCCATCATAGCCTGATCCGTAGATTGTGAAAGTTCAATTTCCCAATAAACCAGCTTTTTGTAGAGCTTCTTCCAATCGTCAAAATTCAGGTTATCGTTAATTTGAATCCCCAATTTACCAAATTCCGTTTGGTATGCCGAATTTGTTTTTTTTGTTATCAGATGCTTCTCTTCTACGTTTTTTTTGATGGAGTGCAAAATCTGCTTGGGATTAACTGGTTTTATCAGAAAACCATCGATTTTTGAACCAATGGCTTCCTCCATGATGTCCTCTTCTTCGCTTTTGGTAATCATCACGATAGGAACCGTGGGATTAATTCTTTTAATTTTGGTTAGCGTTTCAAGTCCTGTCATTCCAGGCATATTTTCGTCTAAAAAAATTATATCAAATGTATTCTTTTTTACAGCTTCAATTGCATCTAATCCATTGTTGGTGGTCATTACATGATAACCCTTTTCTTCCAAAAACATAATCGGGATCTTGAGCAACTCGATTTCATCGTCGGCCCAAAGAATTTTGATTGTACCCATATATTTTTTTATTTATAGTTTTTTTGATGAAACAACTTGTATTTATTTAATTCTCTATCGCCCATCAAAACTTCGTAGTTCTTTTCGTCAATCAGGTAAAGCTCAATTTCGGATTTAGAAGATCCTTCAAAAGTTGCTTTATCCGCATTGATTTTATCAAAATACTCTTTCGCCTGGCTTTGATTTTTGAAAGGCTGTACTACAATGAGCCGTGCATCCGCACGTAGTTCGACTATTTCTGCGTCAATATTCAATTGATTAAAATTATTGATATTGAATTTAATCAAATTGAAACGTAATTTGTTTATATCCAATTTTTCGGATCGCAAAGCCATGATAAAAAAGTGTTTTGCAGTAGGTTTATAGGAATATATTTCAATTTCCTTTTCTTCAATTTTAGTAGGATCTTTCTCTAGTTCGGACAAATAATCATTGGCTGCGCCTTTGACATCCGAGTCCGAATATTTCGAAATAATCTCTTTCAATTCTTTTTTATATTCACTCACATCGGGTGCATACTTTCCACCTTTGCTCATGGCCATCAGCAAATGAAATTTGGGAAGAAATACATTGCCGGGATATTGTTTTGAAATCACTTCAAAACTTTGAATCACGGCATCAAAATCTCTGGCAACGAACCGATTATAGGCTTCTGTGTAGGTATCTTCTACTTTTTTCAATTCTAATTTCAGCTCATTCGCATAATTTGGATTAGTAAACATTTTTGAATATGGACTTTGAGGGAATTCTGTAATAATTTTATTTTTATAAAATTCAGCTCTTTTCTCATCTTTTACCAAAAGGTTTAATTGGTACAAATTATAATAAGTATCCAATAATGCGTTACTGCTTGGAAATCGCTTGATAAAAACTTCATAAGCAGCAATGGCCTCATCATAATCATTGATTTTGTGATAATAAATTTCCCCAATCTGGTAATGTGCTTTGACTAATCGTTTATTCGAAACAAGCAAGAGTGAATCCGTCAGCGGTAAACCTTTCAGATAGTATTCACGATCTTTGTTTGAGAACTTTCCATCGTCGGCATCGGCAAGGTCATCATCCTTGGTTTCTTCAACATCACTGATCACGGCTGCTTTGTTTCTTCTTCTCCAGTTGTCTTCCAGCTTACGGTCGCCCCATTTCTTCTTAAACAACTGCTGCCCCCTGCTAAGGGTTGTCGTATTATACATTGGGAAAGTGCTGTTACTTTGAATGTTATTGAAGTCAGTAAAATCTATATTCGACTGATTATTTGACTGGTTGGCCAGCTTTTTCTGTTCCTCATCTCGCTTAACTTTATCTATAATCTGATCAATGTATTTCAATCGATCTTCTTCTTTCATGGCTGCAATTTTTTGTACGCTATCTTCTCGCTGTATGATCTCCATATTTTTGACCAGTTCCGAAAGATTTTGGGTTTTGATAAACAAAGCTTCGTAATTAGGGTAATCTTTATCTAAATTTACAATTGTGCTATCATAGTAAGCTTGTGCTATTTGATACCTTTGCTGATTAAAATAAATATCGGCCAAAGCAAGACAGGATATGGCCTTCTGATTTTTATTTAATTTACTTTTTTCGCTTGAATATTTGTAATAATTTTTAGCCATGCTGGTATCTTTTTCACTCATAGAAATATTGCCCAATGCATAATAAATTTGATCCAAATAATCAATATTCTTTTCATCTCTCAACATTTTGGTCAACAAGCGCTTAACATAAGTATTTCCCTGATCGGAATCTAAAATGGTTGCAAGATTAATTTTTGCATTGAAAGCTAACTCATAAGGTGGATTGGATTGAATAACCAATTTATAATACTCTCTGGCTTTTTCCAGCTTTTCTTGTTTTGTGTATATTTGTGCCAAAATAAATAAATACCTTGTGCGATCCTTTTTACGCTTGATCAGTTTCAATGCTTTTTCTAAATGAGGAACGGCATCATCATAATTCTCCTGTTTTATGTTCATGTCGGCCTTTAACAATTCTAAATCAATCTTTTGATTTCTGTCTAAGTCTTCTGGATTGATAGCACCCAGAGATGAACCTGCTTCCTTGAAATTCTTCTCTTCCACATTGGATTTTGCTTTCACCATGCGGGTTTCTGCTTCTATTTCCTTATCGTTAAACTTTTGAAAAATAAACTCACAATTGCTTTCACAGTTTGTAAAATCGCGCTTGAAGTAATACGATTTTGCCATTAAAAGATAGGCATCATCAATCCAATTGCAATAATTCGCTTTTTTATAAAATTCTTTCTCTTTCTTCGAAAGACTTTTATTACCACCCTTCTTTTTGGGTTTTGATGTAATGGAGTGCTTTTTAATCAGTTTGGATGATTTTTCAATGCTTTTATCCATATCGCCAGAACCTGCAGAAGCAGCAGCTTCATCGAATTTAAAAACTTGCAAAATCTTGGTATAATTGTCCTGATAAGATTTTGCAATATTGAATTTACCTTTTTTATAACTTTCAATACCATTAAAGTAAATATTGTAACGAGCATTCAAATTGTGATATGCACGAGAAATACCGGTATTTTTTTTCGTTGAGCAACTCAAAACAAACACTACAATACATGAAAGTAATGACAAAAAAACAAATCTTGTAGATTTCATATTGCTTACATATTATTTTTGACACAATTTTAATTAAAATGTAAAATTGATCATATCTTTAGGTTTTAAGTACAGTAGAATTAAAATTTACAGAATTTAAACAAAATCCTCACCATATTTCATCAAAACATCGTTGACAAACTGTCTGATACGCTGTTCTTCATTTTTATCGCAAATTAGCATAATCTGATCAGATTCTACCACTATATAGTTCTTCAATCCCTGAATGACAGCAACCTTGTTGCCTGGCAGATTAATAACACAATCAGAGGTATCATAAGCCAAGACATTATTGCCAATCAAACAATTATTGTTTGCATCTTTTTGGGTGTTATCGAACATGGCACCCCATGTTCCCAAATCAGACCAACCAAAATCGGCACATATCACCCAAACGTTATCGCTTTTTTCCATCAGACCATAGTCTATAGATATATTGCGGCATTCTGTGTATGCCTTGTTGATGCATTCTTCTTCTTCATGTGTATTGAGCTTATCAAAAATGTTGACAAACAATTGGTCAATATCCGAAAGATGCTCTTTCATTCCATTGATCAAGGAATTGAGCGACCACATGAACACACCTGAATTCCAGTAAAAATCCCCACTTTCGAGGAAAGTCATTGCTAAATTAATGTCGGGTTTTTCTGTAAAAGTTGCTACTGGTGAAAGGTACATTACATCCTGATTATCCTTGGATTTCTTGTTCTTCACCTGTATGTATCCAAAACCTGTTTCCGGTCTGTTTGGGTGAATTCCGATGGTGAGAAGATAAGGATTTTGACTCACAAACTCCAATCCCTTCAGAATCGTATTCTGAAACATCTCCAAATTCAAAATCAGGTGATCGGAAGGTGTTACAACAATTTTTGCATTGGGATTGATTTTCATTATTTTATAAGAAGCATACGCAATGCAAGGAGCTGTATTTCTGCGAAATGGCTCTAATAAAATATTGTCTTTATGCATTTCGGGCAGTTGCTCCGACACAATTCCAGCATACTTAGAACTGCTTACAACAAAGATATTTTCGAGTGGGCATATAGTAGCAAATCGGTCAAAAGTGATACGCAACAAGCTTTTACCTATTCCAAGTATATCGAGGAACTGCTTAGGCTTAGCAATTCTACTCAAAGGCCAAAACCTCGTTCCTATGCCACCCGCCATGATGACGCAATAATAATCTTTACTAACTTCCACTATAACAATTTTTTATATATAAACTATAAGGTTTTTCCTTCTTGTTTTAATTTTACAAAAATAATATAATCATCTTCAAAAAGTACATTATATTTCAGATTTTCAAGCATGGTTGAATATATCTGGAATTCCTTGCGATAATTTCTCCCAATATCTTTGAAGAAGTACCCAAAAAACTCATGATCACGAAACTTATCGAGATTTTTGAGAATTTCTTCTTTGTTCTTCACTTGCAAAACAGCATGTCCTGAGTAGATATATCCCTTGGCCTCATGATTGCTTAATACGATAGAAGAAGCCGAAATATTGCTTTGAGCTACTTGAAAATATTCTTTTTTATATTTTTCAACAATCTGAAAACTAAACAATATTCTGGTTTTATTCATACCGATTAGAAGTGTTCCCAAAATGAAAACCATAAGAAAATACCGCAAATATTTAACATATTTTAGCTGAATGCTTTCGAAAGATTTTATCATCATAAACAGAGCCATAATCCATAAGGGTTGCAATAGGAAAAAGTAACGCATAAAGCCTTGATGGCGACTATAATCTGGATTGAGTAATGAAGTATAAATGATTAAACCTGAGTATGCAAAAATCATGATAAATAGCCAGATAATATATTTTGATAAACCTTGCATCTGATTGTTTGTGAATAAAATAATCAAAAAACAAATCAATAGTGGAATGATAAGCAAGAAAGCCATTTTTTCCATGCTTGAACTTAAACCCAAGCTATCGGTAAGAAAATAATTTGTTACTTCGATAATTCTATGAATATCAAAAATATTGCTTGTCTTCTTCCAGGCATAATGACTGGCAATTTCTCCTGCAAGTATTTTATTTCTTAAAGTCCAAAAACCCAAGGTCAAAAATAAGGGAGAACAAAATATTAGCATATCCTTCAAAATTTTGCCCCAACTATTTTTTTTCTGGTGTAAAAAAATTAGCAGAAAATGAGCCGCAACAAAAGGTAACCCCATGTATCGGGTAAGAATACAAAAACCTGTACTCAAGCCAAATAACAATAAAAACATGATTGACCTTCTTCCTGTATTTTGGGTATAACTGACAGAAAATAAAACAGATAAAAACAGAAAAAATATGAATACGGTTTCACTCAAAGCAGCATTTGTGTAAGTCCATAATCCGGATGAAAATAGTAAAAATGCCATTCCGCCAAGCGTATTCAAGGAATACAGGCCAAAAAGTTTGGAATAAATGCAAAAGCAAATCAACATTCCTGCAAACCAGAATAAATGATTGATCATTTTGGAACTCATCAAAGCATCGGCATTAAATAGCAGCACAGGTATAGATATAAAAAATGAGTATAGTGGCTGGTACTTGGTTATTGGTTCAAGTTTCACCTTTCCATCTTCATGGTATTTTTGGATTGAAAATCCATTGCCTGCCGCAATATTTCTTGCACCATGAATGTAATAGGCAGAATCATAAGTGATTCTTTGTTCTTTACCCGAAAGAAAAAACAATCCAATAACCATGATCATGAATGAAATCAGATAAATCGAAATCATCCATTGTTTCTTGTTTTTCATAAATCTCAAAAGATAAGCATACAAAAATAAAAGTTTTATTGAATGAAGCTGCTTTTTTAAAATTATTCAATAAATTTTTTTTGTTGATGAATTTATTTTTAATTTTGCGTTCACATTAATACCTGAAAAAATGCGTCTGGCTCAAATGAATATTGTCCCCCCTAAGAATTGGATGTCTCCATGCATGGTGATTACTTTTTCTATATATCCAATGGTCGGAATCGCAAGCGCTGAATTATAAATATTCTCAATATTTTTATCGCAGACCCGGCCTAAAAGCCGGGTTTTTTGTTTTACTCATTTTCAATCAAACTTTCGAGCATGGAAAATAAACTATGTTTCAAATTTAAACAATTTCAATTCGATTTTTCAAAAATCAAAGATTTGTTCAGGCATATTTCTCATGCCATCAGTGGCAAGGAGGAAGATTATACAAAGATAAAAATAAGCAAAGCCATTCTCTATCTATCTATACCTATGGTTCTTGAGATGCTCATGGAATCGCTTTTTGCTGTAGTAGATATATTCTTTGTATCAAAACTTGGCGCGGATGCCATTGCAACTGTAGGTATAACAGAATCGCTCATGACCATCATCTATGCTATTGCATTTGGATTGACCGCCGGAACTTCTGCTATCATTTCTCGAAGAACGGGTGAAAAAAATTTGGAAGGTGCTAAATCAGGGGCTGTTCAGGCAATATTCATGGGCATTATTATCTCCTTGATTTTGGCCATCCCTTTCGTTATTTTCACCAAAGAAATTCTGGGATTTATGGGAGCGAATGATGTTATTGTTCATCAATATTCCTCTTTTACTCGTTTGTTGCTGGGTTCTAATGTTGTTGTAATGCTATTGTTTGTTATCAATTCCATTTTCAGGAGTGCTGGTAACCCGGCATATTCGATGCGTGTTTTGTGGATAGGCAACATTATCAACATGGTGCTGGATCCTATCCTCATTTTTGGTTTAGGTTTTATACCTGCTTTGGGCTTAATGGGAGCTGCAATTGCCACAACCACAGGACGTAGCATTGCGGTGATTTATCAAATTTATATTTTGTTTCATTCATCGTCGAAATTCCGTTTGATGCTCAAAGATCTTAAAATAGAATTGGGTTTGATGCTGAAAATTCTTAAACTTTCTGTTGGAGGAATATTTCAGTCTATCATTGCGACCTCAAGTTGGGTTATTATGGTACGGTTGATTTCTCAATTTGGAAGTGAAATTGTGGCTGGTTACACGATTGCTATCCGTATTGTTGTATTCGCTTTATTGCCTTCCTGGGGATTAAGCAACGCTGCTGCAACTTTGGTTGGGCAGAATCTTGGCGCAAACCGACCCGACAGGGCTGAAAGATCTGTGCAAATTACATCCCTTGTAAATATTGTGTTTTTAGGTGTAATCGGCGCAATTCTTATTGTTTTTCCGCAAATGTTTATTCGTTTTTTCATTTCTACACCCAGTGTATTAGCGCATGGAGCTTTATGTTTGCGAATGATTAGCTTGGGCTTTATTTTCTACGGATTAGGGATGGTGATGATGCAGGCAATCAACGGTGCTGGTGATACAAAAACACCTACATGGATAAACTTTTTCTGCTTTTGGATTTTTGAAATACCCTTAGCCATATTTCTTACTAATATTTTAGAAATGAATGAATTTGGTGTATATCTTGCTATTCCGATAGCCGAAACAGCCTTGGCTCTGATCGCTTTTTGGGTTTTCAAAAAGGGTAAATGGAAATTAAAAAAGGTATGATGGCAAAATATATTACTGTCAATCAAATTGTAAAATCTCTATATGAAGTGTAAATAGAACATGTACTGAATTGCTAAAACCGGATTGTTTATTTTAAAAAATCTTATCTTGATGATTCTTTTGGAAATAAGTTTAAAGTTTGTAAATTTGTCATATCAGTATTTTTAAAGAAAAAAAAAGCTAAGGCAATGGGTTATTTCATCATTATTTCAATCATTGTAACAATCCTTTGCATAGGACTGTTAAGCTGCAAAACCGGAATACATTCCACAAATACAACAAGTCAAATCATGGATACGAGCAAAACTTACAACACAAGATCAGAAATAGAAGAGCAATTACAAAATCTTTCAAAAAAGAAAGTGATCATTGAGGAAACAATTTCTGCAATGTGTTATGAGATAGCAGCTCCTCCTTCCAGAGCGGAATATTGCTGCCCTCAATGTGGCGAAAAAACATTATATACACAGGATTATGCTCCTTTTGTACTTCAGGAATTGCCTGCCTGTAGGAGCATATACAAAAGTTTGACGCAACTTAAAGCTGAATTAGATGAATCGCAATTTTGCAGAAAGTGTTCACCAAATGTAGAAAAGCCGGAACTTTGCTTAATCACCCACTATAAGGATGAAAATTCATCACACAAATATTGCAATTTGACTTCCAATGACTTATCCTTGGTCTCAGCGTTTTTAAACGGTCAAGATATTCATGAGTCAGATTATGGAGAGAAAGCTCCACTCAAAGATTATATACCCAGAATTGAATCGATTTTGGGTGTAAAACTTAAAAACTAAAAACATGCCTTTTATATTTATTTTTTTGTTTCTACTTTCTCTTATCTTTGCTTCATCATGCTTAGGGCCTTTTTCTCAAAAAAAAGCTGAAATGAATATTCGTATAGATACTACAGGGAAAACCAAATTAAGTTATGAGCAAATTTCTGCTATGCTGGAAAAACTTGCTCAAAGTGAAGCTCCAAAGGAACTCTCTATGGGTGCCATGTGTTACAAGCAAGCTGGGCCGCCCCGTAGAGCAGAATATATATGCCCCGATTGTGGACATCGCACTTTATATACTGAGGATAAGGCCGCTTTTATTACAAGAAGCCTGCCTACAATTTTAGCATTATTGCACAATCTACAAGCCATCGATTTAACTCTGGATCAATCTCAATTTTGTAAAAAATGCAAACCCGAAATTGAAGATCCGCAAATAGGGATCAAGATTCATTATTCAGATACGAATTATGTACATGAATACCAAGGTTTGAATGATGTAGATTTAGAATTAATTAGAGATTTTCTGGAAGGGAAAAATGAGCACTTATCTTATTACGATAGAGGTACTCCTTTAAAAAATTATATCCCAAGGTTGGAACAAGTTTTGGGCGTCAAACTAAAAAAAGAATAAGTTCATTTTGGAAAAGAAAATTACTTCGGTTTTAGCGCCATCATTTCTGCCTGCAAGTGCAGTTTTAGAGCTTACCTATAAGTGCAATCATCAATGTTTGTTCTGTTCCTGCCCATGGGAAGCCCCCAGTAGCAAATTCAAGAAACATACTGAGAATGAACTGATTGAATGGCTTGATATTATAAAAAAGCTCTGCAAGATGGGAGTTGCCAATATTGCGCTTACGGGTGGAGAACCTACTTTAAATAAACATTTGCCTGAAATTGTAGAATTTGCTAGAAGTCAAAAAACAGAACTAATTGAAGATGAAAATGGTAGTTTAGTCAGTAAACTTGTATCACCTAAAATTTTTCTGATTTCTAATGGCGGTACAATGAATAAGGGCATTTTGGAATTGTGCAAGCAATTCGATGTACACCTTAGTATGAGTTTGCCAGGACTAACGACTTATAACAAACATACAGGTAAAGGTAGTGCAGATCAGGTTCTACATTGGTTTGAAGAAGCAAGCAAAATGGATATTCCTAATACTGTGAATATTACGGTTACTCGTTTAAATATTCATGAACTCTATGAAACTATCTCATCGGCGTTGATTGCTGGAGCACACTTTGTGTTATTGAATCGATTTTTGCCAGGCGGAAGAGGACTTAAGTATGCAAAAGAATTAATGTTAAGTGTGGAACAAATCAATACCATGCTCGAAATCACAGAGGAAGTTCTAATAAAAGCCAACAGAAAAGGATCCATTGGTACTGAGCTACCTAAATGCATAATCAAAAACATAGACAAATATAAAAATTTAAATATTGGAACAAGGTGTAGTGCAGGAATTGATTTTTTTGCTATAGATCCTTCTGGATACATTCGAGCTTGCAATCATTCCCCGCAAAGAATTATTCATTTTTCCGAACTCGAAAAACTAAAAACCCACGAACAATGGAAGGTATTTACTTTGAAGCAATATCATCCGTTGATGTGCAAGTCCTGTAATTTGCTTTATTCTTGCGATGGGGGCTGCAGGGAAGCAGCTCACATTTGTAATGGGTTTATAGATTCCATTGACCCTGTTTTTGATAAAAAGTACAAATAGAAATAATCACACGATATTTATCTGCTTTTCAAATACTTCAATTTTTGTTTCATGCACAATTACATATTTGCACTGGTTCAAATTTCCGTGGATTCCAATTTCAACCATTTTTCGATGACCTAACAATTCTGAACTCCTGAAAACATCGAAAAATATGATGTTGCTTTTTTCAAAATATAACAATTCGCATACAATCTTTTAAACACGCGGGTACACAGAAATGAAGCACATAGAAAATAGAATATAACTATTTGCTTCATATTTTGATATTTGTATAATTGCTACTTATTTAATATCAATTTAGAAAGCTTCTCCAATTGCATCCCGGAAAAGTTTCCTGAACTCATGAGTAATAAATTCATATTTTCCCATTTTAATGATAATAGTTTGTTCATCAGTAAATTTGCATCAAAAAAAACCTCAAGCCCAGGCTTATTGAAAGATTCAGTAATGTCGCTTTCAGAAATTGGCTCAAGCCCTTTTATGGCAAGTGAGTGCGGATTAAGGAAAATAAATGCCATGTCTGTATGTGAAAGTGAATCCTTGTATTGTCCTAGAAAATTCACATTCATACTGCTATATGTATGCAATTCAAAACATGCAACCAGTTTGCGTTCTGGAAACTGAGTTTTTACTGCTTGAGTTGTAGCGATAAGTTTCGATGGTGCATGCGCAAAGTCAAGAAAAACAGATACATTATCATGATTAGCAAGAAGCTGTAGCCTTCTTTGGGAGCCTTTAAATGTAGCCAATGCAGAATAGATTGTTGGTCTATCTATTCCTATTTTCAAGCAAACTTCTAAGGCTGCTGAAATATTTTGGAGATTGTGCTGTCCAAATACTTGCAATTGATATTTGCCATTTTCGGATTCCAAAAATGTTATACCTTTTTCAATGGAATTGGGGTGAGTGGTGTAGGGAATCTTCAAGATATTTTTGCTGCTTTTCTCTGCAATTTGCTTAAGATCAAAATCATCCATTGAAAAGATTAAAGTTCCCTGTTCCTCAATGCAATCGATGAATTTAATAAATTGCTGTTTATAAATGTCGAATGAAGGAAACACATTAATATGATCCCAAGAAATACCTGAAATAACAGCAATATGGGGCTTATATAAATGGAATTTCGGGCGTTTATCGAGGGTTGAGGATAAATATTCATCTCCTTCAAAAACAGCAAGATCAGTATCAGCGGATAAACTAACCATATTTTGAAATCCTTCAATTTGCGCACCCACCATATAATCAAATTTCCTACCTGCATATTTTAAGATATGTAAAATCATCGAAGTTATGGTCGTTTTTCCATGACTTCCTCCAATTACAATTCTTGTTTTGTCCTTTGTGCATTCGTATAGGTATTCCGGGTATGAAACTATTCTTAAACCCAAATTCTGTGCTTTGAGCAATTCAGGATTATCTGCTTTAGCATGCATGCCTAAAACAACAAAATCTATGCTTGAAGAAATATTTTCTTCATACCAACCCAGTTTTTCGGGAAATAGGTTGGCTTTTTTAAGCCTAGAATAGGAGGGTTCAAAAATTTCGTTATCTGATCCCGAAACATCGTGTCCCTGATTTTTCATGTCTATAGCGATGTTGTGCATCGCACTACCTCCAATGGCAATAAAGTGGACTTTCATTCTTCTATATATCTTCTAATATTCTTTGTGAGTAAATTTTGCTTCATTAATCTTATTTCATCTGCTGAAAGAAAAATGCCATAGGTTCCCACATGCATTAAATTTTCCGCACATTTATTTCTATGAGCCAATCCTAAGGCATGTCCTAATTCATGAGCCGTTGTTTTGCTGTACCAATCCAAAAACCACCACCGCACACCTGGCCAATCAACAAAATTATATTTGGCTGAGTTTGCAACACAGTTTTTCATACTGTTATATTTCAGAAAATAATTAGGAATATGTATCCGCATATAATCATACTTATCTGAAGGCCACATAGAACATGCACCCTTAGGAACCTTTAAGCTATCCGAACAATTCTTGTCAAGAACCAAGGCTTTATAAAATCGGGAAGATTCAGTATAGTATATATTGATTGAAGGTTTCCGACCTGGAATAGCGTTTATTGAATCGTCTAAATGATCCAAGTACCAATTTTGTTTATCAGGGCAAAGTGCTTGGTCTGTATTGTCCCAGTAGTGTGTGTTTTTGATGAACATTTCATCGATTTTGAAACGAAGTTTGGAATCCGCACTTACCTCATATTTTCCAGAGTAGCAGCCTGTATCCAGATAAGATCTGTTATTGCTGAATATTTCATTGAACATCCATTTCATTTCATTCAGAACTGCACGATGCTCTTCATTCTTTTCATCAAAATTTCCGGTTCCATCAGACCTTTGAAGTATAACTAAATTAATTCGCACAGTTAGATACATCTCTTCAATAGAGGAGTCGAAAGGAAACTCGTAGGGAAGCTTCTTTTTCTTTTTCGTTGTTTGTGCCAAACAAGGAAGGGTTAATATTGCTAAAATGATGCATAAATACCTCATTTTGTTCTATTTTTTAGTTTGTTAGAAAGGACATTTTTCAGCATTTCAATTTGCTCATGGGTTCCTAATGCAAATAGCTTATGGTCTGCTTGGATTCTTATATCGGGTGAAGGATTATATATATACTGACCATCCTCTGTTTTTAAACCAATCAAATTGGCTCCGGATATTTTCCTTATTTGCAATTCACCAATCGTTCTATCAAGGAAACAGGCATTGAGATCTTTTTTGCAATCAATCTCTTGTAAATGTACATCATTTCCTCCTTTTATAAGTATTGTATCTACAAACTCAACAATATCGGGTTGCGAAACTAATTTTGCCATACGGCTTCCACCAACTCTATCGGGCATTATTACGTTTGTTGCACCAGCTCTTTTAAGTTTAATATCGGAATTCTCGTTAGACGCACGGCTAATTATTTTTATATTTGGATTCATCACTTTGGCCGTTAACACCACAAAAAGATTGCTCGCATCATCTGGAAGGGTTGTTATTAAAGCTTTTGCCACGTCTATATTTGCTTTTTTCATCGTAGCATCTTCGGTGGCATCGCCATGAATATATACAATGGATTTTATGTTTTTTAACTCGTTCAATACCCGTTGGTTTTTTTCAATCACAACAACAACTTCACCATAGTTATTTAACTCTGATACAGCTTGTTTACCGTTTCTTCCGTATCCGCAAACTATGACATGTTCATTCATATTAACAATTTTTTTTGCATTTTTGTATTGTTTATATCGTTCACTTATTTCACCTTCCAAAAACAAACGTGTTATAGAACTAATAACATAAGCAAATATCCCAAAGCTGAACATGAGCATTACAATGGTAAAGATGTATCCAGCTTCGCTGAGTTTGTGCGGAGTTCCCATCCCCACGGTGGACATGACAATAATAGTAGTATAAAAGGCTTCAATGAATGTGAAATTCTCAATTGTCATGTAGCCAATTATACCTACCACCAAAATGACAAATAGAAGTGAAAAGCCGATATACATTCTACTAAAGCTTCTATTTTCCAAAGCGATTCTAATTTTGTTTTAACTTGGATAAAAATAATGTTCCTAATTCCTTTCCATTTAATATTTCAAAAATAATACCAGCTTCCTGTCCGCTGGCAATAACCATATCTGCTCCACAATCATAACAAATTTTTGCAGCAGCAATTTTGGTTACCATGCCGCCTGTAGCAAAGGAAGATCCTTTTCCACTAGCAATTTCCTCAATTTCAGGGGTAATGCTTTGAACTACATGAATGATTTTTGCATCGGGGTTTGTGCGTGGATTTGCTGTGTATAATCCATCAATATCAGAAAGTATGATTAACAAATCGGCCTGAATTAGTGCTGCTACATAAGCAGATAAGGTGTCATTATCTCCAAATTCGATTTCATCTGTTGCCACAGTATCATTTTCATTGATGATCGGCACTATATTCATATCCAGCAAGGTATTTAGTGTGTTTCTTGCGTTCTTCTTCCTAACTGGATTAATCATAACATCCTTGGTCAGAAGAACCTGAGCAATCATCTGGTCATATTCATCGAAGAATTTTTGGTATATTTTCATCAACTCAGCCTGACCTATTGCTGCCATTGCCTGTTTAAGAGCAATGGTTGCGGGTTTTTCATCCAGCCCCATTCTTCCCGATCCTACTGCAATTGCGCCTGAAGTAACCAGACATATTTGCCGGCCACTGTTTCTGATATTGGAGATTATCATTGCAAGCCTCTCTATTCGCTGAAAATTCAGGCGACCATTTGCATACGTCAGCGACGAAGTGCCAACCTTTACAACTATTTTTCTTTTATCTTTTAAAAACTCCCTGTCCATTGATTCTTATCGATTCTTGTTGATTTAAATCTACTATGCTTGAATAAGTTCATGAATCGCTTTTTCAACTTTCCCAAAATTGAATGATGCGATCAAATTGTTCAGTTTTGCTTCAATTTTATCATTGCATAAATTTCCAATACTACCCTCATGAGTGTGATGAACTATTCCATCAGGTTGAAATCTCCCAGATTGTATTTCTGATGCAACATGTTTGTAGGCATCTCTGAATGGAACACCTTCCAATACCTTTTTATTGACTTCTTCTACACTAAAAATATATTTATATAAATCGTTCTTTAAAATATTATCTTTAACAATAATATTATTGAGCAAAAGCATCGATATATCCATGCAACTATATAATTCCCCAAAAGCCGGAATGAAGTTTTCTTTGATGATTTGCAAATCCCTGTGGTATCCGGTGGGCAAATTTGTAATAATTGCAGAAATTTCAATATGGAGCGCCGCTATTTTATTACATTTAGCGCGCACTAACTCAAAAACATCCGGATTCTTTTTGTGCGGCATGATGCTTGATCCTGTTGTAAACTGATCTGGAAAAGTTATGAAACCAAAATTGGGCGACATAAACATGACAATATCCATAGCCAATTTAGCCAAACCCGAAGCAATAGAAGATAGTGCGAAAGCTACGTTTCTTTCTGTTTTTCCTCTGCCCATTTGTGCATATATAGAATTGTAATTCATAGAATCGAATCCGAGCAAATCGGTGGTCATTTGTCTATCGAGCGGAAACGAAGATCCATACCCTGCGGCCGAACCCAGTGGATTTTGATTGGCCATTTTATAAGCAGCAAGCAATAGATGGAGGTCGTCTGTAAAACTTTCTGCATAAGCACCTAACCACAAACCTATTGAAGATGGTGTTGCCATTTGAAAATGCGTATAGCCCGGCATGAGGTTATCTTTATTCTTTTCACTTAGCTTTATAAGAGTCTTCACCAAATGGCTTACCTGAATGGCAATTTCTTCTATATAGTGTCGTGTGAAAAGTTTTAAATCCAACAATACCTGATCGTTGCGGGATCTTCCACTATGAACTTTTTTTCCAGAGTCACCAAGCTTGCGTGTAAGCATCAGTTCAATTTGACTATGAACATCTTCAACACCATCTTCGATCCTAAAATTTCCTTCTTTAATTTGTTGATAGATTTCTTTGAGTTCACCAGAAAGAATTATGAGATCGCTTTTTTCCAAAAGAGCTATCTTTTCAAGCATTTGTATGTGTGCCAGAGTTCCCAAAACATCAAATTCTGCAAGATACAAATCCATTTCACGGTCTTTGCCCACGGTAAATTTCTCAACCAAGAGATCTGTCTGTATTCCTTTTTCCCAAAGTTTCATTTTGTTCGATTAAAAATTTCGCAAAAGTACTTTTCGCTTTCTATTCATCAAATTCTTCCTTGACTATTTTGTATCCGGATGAAGATTATCATCCGTAACAGATTCATTCTTGCGAAACAAAAATTTTTTCCCCCATTTCTGAAATGCTAAAAGTAGCGCAAATATAAACAATCCCAAAAATGAAACTGCGCTGCCTATTTTAGTATAAGAAGGTTCATATTTCAGATCAATTTGATATTCTCCTTTATCAAGTAAAATTCCCATGAACCCCAAGTTGGCTAAGGATAATTTTTCCTTTTTTCCATTCACGTAAATCTGCCAGTAAGGATCATAAGGAATAGTAAAAAATAAAAGTTTTTTCTCACTCATTTTGGCTTTGCCGGAAAAAGTTGTGAGAGTGCGATTTTGAGTATTAAAAGTATCTTTTTTTAAGCTGTCTGTCATCGTTTTGTATATTTCAAAACTAAATGCAGCCACAGAATCAGCACTTTTTAGTTCTTTCATACCCGAAGTAATATCAAGAGTTTGTTCCAAATCTTCGTAAACATAAGCCTTTAAAAGCATAACTTCTTTTTGAAACTTGGAAAGCTTATTGAATTCTGCTTTCTTGATAAAGTATTTATAGGAATACCCGAATGGCAGATAAAATGCATTTTTAAGTAATACAGCGTTTCCGAAGTTGCGAATCGGTTTGAAACCAAATTTCATCATAGCAGGCTCTTTGCTCAAACTCAGGTTGTATTTAACATTCGCAAATGTGAGCAACAAGGGTTCATTTCTTGCACCATTTGCCCATCTTGTTGCTCCTTCATCTCCTTTATGAATTAAGCCGATTTCTTCAAAAAAACGAGTGTACCAAAATTGATTGAACGAAGAATAACCCGAAGTACTGAAATAGCCTAAAACCATGCCTTCATTGAGACTCGAGTGCTGACTTGTTTTGGTTGCGTAATCCTTTTCCATCCGGTAAAAGCTTTTATCTATACTTTTTGCATAATCGACCGCTAGATTGATATTATCATCATAACCAAATTTTGTAGCCAGATATTCGTCTTTGGTGAAGGTTTCTCTTTTATTAACAATGCTTGCACTATTCCAAATCAACTCAACTACAACCAGCCCGATCAAGGCGATTTTTCCAAAGATTTTGAAATTTTTATAATGAAATAAAAGTAGTACAATAGTATAGCCAAATAGAAACAGGGTAGCAATGGCTTTGATGTTTGCTTTGACAGGTTTGAACCCCTTCGGAAAATAATTAAAATGAAGTAAAATAATCAAAACCACAAGACTTGCCCCCAGCACAATTAGATTGAGTTTGTTTTTCTGCTGAATAAGATCTATGGCTTTCATTCCGAGAAATAGCAATACAAAGGTGATGAAAAAGTTTTCACACATTTTGAAGTAATCACCCACGAAAAGATGAAATGCATTTCTGAAATATGGAAAAATTAAAATAAAAACCCAGATGGAAAGAAAAACTCCATAAAACCAACGATCTTTTTTGACCGAAAGAGCAAACAGTTGCGGAATCAGCAAAATTGATATAATACCACAATAGAATAAAGGTGCTTCGAGATAATTTGTCCATCCTGCCGGCGCATTTGCATAAGCAGAAAAGTAAAGTTTGGCTTGTGCTGGATTTGATAATCCCAAGAATGCGCTTCCATTTCCTAAAATATCTGTTCCAAAAAGCCTTAGAATTGCAGCACCTAACTGGGGCAGTGTTGCGATTTCAGAAGGGCTGGCGCTTGCAAGTGTATTCATTAAAGATGCCTCGCCGGCAAACCGGGGACTATTGAACATTGTGATATAACTCGGAATCAGGTTATAAAGATTTATTGCAAAACCCAAAACTGATAGTGCAAGCAATTTTAATCCAAGTATAAGCAATCCTTGCACTTTGAATCCATTTTCAGAAAAATACCGAATGAGAATATATAAAATAAGAAAGGTTCCATACAGGTAGAGATAAAAAATATTGGAACTTAGAAAAATTATAGCCAAAGGAAAGAAATACCATCGTTTTTTCATGTAAAGCTGCTCAAAAGCAAAAAGTAGAAAAATTCCCGAAAAGACAATGGTGCCATGACCCCAACTGCTCCCAAGTATCAAATAACCACAATAGGCAAAAAGAACTGACCCCAAAATGTTTGTAAATTTTGTAAGCCCCAGCGATTTAAAATAATAGTAGGCTACAATACCAGAAAGAATTATTTCGAAAACAAATGTGATAATGAAACGCATAAGGACAGCATCGTTATAATGCCTGAGCCAAACAATCACATAAGAAATGAGGGTGGAAAGATGAACGGGAATACCCATAGAAAAAGACTGCCCCATACCATAAAAAAATGACCAACTTGTAAAAAAGCCTTCCCGCGAACAATAGTAAAAGCTTGTCATGAAGGGAAAAGTTCCATTTACTTCGTCGGAACCTATATCTTTGAAAAAATAAAGGCGTTCACCAAAAATGAATTCCTGAAATGCTACGCAACCAATAAATAGAATAAGAAATAAGGAAACAAGAAATGGATGATTTTCGATAAACAAACCCAATTTTTGAAATCCGACGCCAGAGCTTTTTTCTTTTTGGCTATTTCCTGAAATGTTTTTCGTTTCAGGTGATTTAGACTTATGCACTTGATCTTTTTGTGGAGATTTATTGTTTTGACTTTTTTTTTTCATTATTCAAATTTGTTTTATAATTGTATTCCAGTCCTTTAGGTTCAACAATTGAAAGGTCAAATTTATCTCTTTTTGTTCAAAAAAAAAATGTTTGTTGGCGATTATAATGAAAAAGCCTATTAACCATACATTTGAAAGCTCTTAACCCCTGAAAAGCCCACAGATTTTATGAAACAAGGTTTTACTATTTATTTCTATATTATGATGTTGGAATACATAGTTATACGCATTCAAACCTTTATTGCTGCATAATTCAACGGATTCCGACAGAATTTGGAAGCTTGAAAGCAACATATCAAAATTGTTGGAACAGTAGAATCCACAATCAAAATGATCAATGAAATTATCAGGATCTACCGCAAGTGATAGAATCGGTATTTTATAAACTCCTGCTTGCAAAAAAGTGTTTGGAAACCCTTCGGCTACTGAGGTATTGATAATTGTCTTCGCAACAGACAAAACTTTGCTAACCTGACTATAAGGCAAATATTCATCATAAAACTCAACATTTCCTAATTCTTTGGCTCGGTTTTTAAGCTGATTTTGTATTTCCAAGTCCGAATGATAACTTCTGGGACAAACCATCATAAATTTCTCATCGGGGAAGTGTTCGGCCAGATCAAGAAATAATTCAGGTTGTTTGAATTTTTCTGTCCTTCCGAGCCATAAATGCGCCTTCTTTTCTGATGAAATCGTTTCTTCAATTATAACGGATGATTTTATGAGCAGAGCCTTAATTCCTCTATTCTCCAAATGTTTAAGTTGATATTGATTTTGTGCAACAATAATGTTTGCTTTTTTGAACAATAGTTTACTCAAAAATCTTCCGAAAATACTTTTGTGCAAAGCATTGTTTCCATCGACCTCAAAATCATGAGCGATCATATAAACAAATTTTTTCCCCAGAAGTCTTACAAGCAGCGCAATGATACCCGAATAGGGAGTTAAAGAGCGCTGCATAAACACTTGAGCTTTTGCTTTTCGAATGGCTTTGAGTGACTTCAAAATTTTGAAGAGAATTGAGTCTTTAACCTTAAATGATTTGATAAGTTCAATATTGCCATAGAATTCCCGTTCTGCTTGTCCATGATCTCCTACAATGATGGAAATTTTGCAATTTTCCATTTTGGATAAAGCTTTGGCTAAAAGCGTAAATTGAACCTGAGCCCCCCCGAAACCACTATAAACAGATTCATTGAACAATTGATAAATTCTTGGGTCTATTATGCAAATATTCATTTTACTCTTTCTTAAGGATAAGTATTTCTTTGTCTCACAACTTCATACATCATTACCGCAGCAGCCACCGAAACATTGAGCGAATCAATCGTGCCCAGAATTGGAATTTTGACCGAATCATCGGCATTTTTTATAAAGAAGGGTGTAACGCCTCTTTCTTCACTTCCCAGTACAATGGCGATAGGTTGATTGTAATCGACCTGAGTATAAAAGTTTGTGGCTTTTTCAGTACTTGCAACGAGTTTCACGCCAGATGCCCGGATAAAATTCACCGCATCTTTCAGATTTGCACATCGACACATTGGAATATGAAAAATTGCTCCGGCCGAAGTTTTTACCATATCTTCGCTCACACCCGCCGATCCTTTGGAGGGAAATACAATTGCATGAACGCCGCAACATTCGGCAGTCCGTATGATTGCACCGAAATTTCTCACATCCGTGATTTCATCCAGCACCAATATGAAGGGGGTTTTACCTTCCTCAAAAAGTTTCGGCAAAAGCTCTTCTATAGTACAAAACTCCACAGGCGAAACAAAAGCAATGATTCCCTGATGATTCATTCTTGTCAATCTATTTAAAGCCTCCAATGGAACGGTTTGAATGGGAACGTTTTGGTTCATAAGCATTTCTTTTAGCTCTTTAACCAATTCGCCTTCGGAGTCTCTTTTAATAAGGACTTTCTCAACAGTCTTTCCTGATTTCATGGCCTCGATCACTGCTCTGGCGCCATAAATAAAACCTTTTTCTCTTTCTTTATCGTTCATCCTTCAATTATAAAAATTTATTTTCCTGCTGTAAAAATCTTGCCGGCTCTCCATGTGTCAATTGCGTTTCGCCAAACTGTTGTATATGAACCATCTCGCCTAAGCGAGAAATTATTGTTCGAATATTTATTGGGTGAATGATCAAATACAAACACTATCGCTTTTGCAGAACCTTCTGTACCATAAATCCATTTCTCGTAGGCTGGATTTTTGTATAAAATATGGGGAGGTCCAAAAATAATGTAAATCATTCCTCTGTCAGTTTGCCAACCCGGATTATGGGCAGTAAAAAAAACATTGGCCAATTGAACCCGATTATAGTAAACCCTGATAATTTCTTTTGCAATATCGGCATTGATGGCATTTTTCAGCCAAAAATAGTCAAGCTCGCTCTTCTTTATTTGAGCGCTTTTTATTCGTTCAAATTCCTTGCTCGTAGTAAGATAGATAAGTGGATCGATAAAATCTCTGGCATACTCTATTCGAGGAAAAGAAGAACTTGTACTAAAGACCATCAAGCCCTCAGTTGCGAGCGAATCTACTCGAAATCTATACATTCCTTCGTAGGGCAGAACAAAAATCAGTGAATCCGATGCCTTATATCTCCATGTACTATCGGGATCTACTTTGGGAACTAAATTTTGAGAATAAGAAAAAGGTGGAGCAGGGTCAGGGAAGCGGTATTTATAGTAGTCAACAAAAACTTGCTCCACTTTTGTAGAAGGATATCTTAGCGCAATAGGATCATTGGTTTTAAACCATTGATCAAAATAGGGATAGCGATTCAGTGGGTCAATCAGTAGAAAATTTTGGGCCGACTTGCGATCCATTTTATCGACATACAAAAACGATTGGGTCGATTTTTTTCTATTTTGATCCAAAAACATAATATGAAGATTATATTTATGCAAAGTCTTTAGCTTTAAGGGTATATAGAAAGGTATGATACCATTACTTTCACTTTTGTTGATGGAATAGTTGATGGATGTACTGTCTATGAAGCGATTATATGGATACTTTTCATAGATTCTCACAGATACTCTCAATTTGCCGGTATTCTCTGTTCCATTGGCTTGCTTCACATACATCAATTCGGATCCAAGGACAGAAATAATGAGCATGCTCACGCTATCGCCTGAGTGATAAACCATTGATTGTGGATGAAGAAAAATTCCCGCAGGATTATATAATTCCGATAAATTCTTTTCCCTCACCGGTTGTGTTAATGTATTGAATGGTATATCAAGAAGATAGCATGAAGGGAAAAGGACAAAAAGTAGAATTATGAAGGCAATCAATTTTCTATGCATAGTTGAGATTTTATGAATACAAATTTAGCAAGAAAAGAATTAGTGAAAAAGATTTGAATTCTTTTTTTGTTTTTGAATAAAGATTTTTTACTTTTGTCGCACCTTTTGAAAGTCCGAGTTTCGGAACAAGTCAAAAAGGAAAGGTGGGTGAGTGGCTGAAACTAACAGTTTGCTAAACTGTCGTACTGGGTAACTGGTACCGGGGGTTCGAATCCCCCCCTTTCCGCAAGATATTTCGGGGCATAGCGCAGTTGGCTAGCGTACCTGCTTTGGGAGCAGGTGGTCGCAGGTTCGAGTCCTGCTGCCCCGACTTTTTTCTTATAATGTAAATATACTCAAAACATTACAAGAATTTTTCGAAAAATACTGTAACAAGATTGTAACATACTTTTTTATATGCTTTTTTT
>Ga0316608_1000012_pt1 | contig 93837 bp, 62 predicted proteins | sample MIS2016152B_MG_FD_207673 | JGI IMG/M metagenome (GOLD analysis project Ga0316608, IMG submission 207673) | Microbial mat bacterial communities from Middle Island sinkhole, Lake Huron, Michigan, United States - MIS.2016.152B | ecosystem: Environmental > Aquatic > Freshwater > Lake > Sediment... | reverse complement strand
TCTATGGATTTTTCCTTCAACCATTTTTCAAACTCTTCCAAAATGGGTACTGATTTTTCTATTCGAAGTTTTCTAATTTCTTCATAATTTAAATTACTTTCACGTGCTTGACGTTCAATAGAATACAGCTTTTGAAAGACAGATAATGCATGTTCTGCCAATTCCTTATTATTACCTAAGGCTTGCTCAAATTTTCTACGTGCATGAGCCATGCATGCCAGTAAATGAATATTTTCTAGTATTTCAAAGTAATTATATACTGCGTAACCATCTGATTGTATTGCTCCTATGAATATTTTTAAGAAAATTAAGGGTCCTTCACGTCCTCGAGTTTTTTGGTAATCAAAACAAACTATTTTTTCGTGCGGTGAATAATAGATCCATTGATATCCGGTGTGTGTTTTTCCTTGTTTTTCAGATGTCTGAACTGGTATCGGGGATTCGTCAACCATCAAAGGTAATGGTTTCTGGTTGTGGAGCTTCTGCTTACTTTAATTCAACCCCGAAATCGAGTGTTAATTGATTTATGCTTGTTGGAACAATCACTCTTATTCCCGGAGATCATTCTTTTAATGTTTTTAAGCTCCTGCTCCAACATCATTAAACGAATCTTTAAGGCTTCATTCTCTTTTTCAAGACGTTGAAACTCAGAAATTGAAATATATCCTTCGGGCACTTTTTCCATGCAACAAAAATATACTATTCACAATAATCAACAAATAAATTATGAGTTTTTTATATATGATTATTATCATGTTTTGGCTGATTTCATAACTTTGTGTGCTAAATAGTATTTGAATCTTTATTCAAATAGGGTATCGTTGGGGTTTATGAATATTTTTTAAGGAAATACCTTCGATGATTAATACTAAATCTGGCCAGGTAATTGTAACAGATGCTCCCATTGATTGTGCTTCAGGTAATTCTAATGTACCGTTTTCCAATCTTTTGTAATATAATACAAACCCACCGGATTCCCAATACAATAGCTTGATTTTGTTTCGTGTTTTGTTGATAAAAATATAAACATCACAAGATAAAGGATTTTTTGATAGTTGAGTAGAAATAATTCCGCACAAAGCATCAAAACTCTTACGCATATCCGTAGGTCGTGCAAATAAGAAAAAACTCAGCGACGATGTTAACGAAAACATATTCAACAAAGATTAATGAGCTGTTTAACCAATTGAAAATTATCGCAGTTTTCTATTTCGATAGTAACACTATTAGGATAAACAATTTTTAAGCACTTCCCAGTAGCTTTTGATTCTGGAAAATTAACCGGAATAAATTCAGAAACTGCTTTATGATTGTTATTGTATTTCCTTTGCCAATAACCAAAAATGAATGGGCTAATATTATGCTTCTTGCATATATGCACTATTGTACAGCCCATTCTCATTCGTTCTTCGATCAAATCGAACAGCTTTTCTTGTTTTGTTTTTGTCATGATTTTTTTCCACAAAGGTATAGACATTCCATGATTGGCGAAATATGTAGTTAGCCGAAGGCTTACTTTGCAGGAGATTTTTTAATTGAGTTGGGATTAAAGGCAACCGAATTTTTAAGAACGGTTGCACCAGTTGGAGCGGATTGCAATTTGATACAAGAGCCGGAAAATACTATTGATGTTTTCGGTCGGACTTTAGCCTATATGATTTTACCCACAGGAGAAGAAGAAAATAAATTGATGATTGAAAACGGATTTGCAAAACCTTATGAAAAAGCCTATTGTGAACGATTACCGGAATATCTGGAATTAAATTTGATTGCCAGAACTCAAAAAAAGGTTTATATTTCCTTACAGAAATATTTTAAACTACCTGTTTAAATATCACATATTCAATAATGTACAACATTTTTAAAATATTCTCAAATGTTGTACCATAGTTGTACCAAATCAAGGTATAACACTATTTTAATGTTGATTATCAGTATATTATATAAGATTACCGCTCAATAATATGTTATGTTCTTTTTTTTATCTGTTTATCAATAAGTTATTATTTAATGCTGTCAATTATATTTATTTCTTCCTCTTTAATTTCGTATAGGTTATAAATCATTTTATCAAGTTCAAATTCCAATTTTACTGTATCAATATTATTTTGTTTTTGGTCAATTATGTTTTCAACAATTTTGATGATTGGTTCTTGTTCTTTTTCTGTAATCTCAATTATGGGAAAACGTTCAATTGTCGCTTTTTTTAAAGTAAATGCTCCGCCTGCTGTCATTACACCAATTTGCGAAAAATAGAATCTCATTAAATTACTGTTAAGAATTGCTAATATGTATTTTAATGAAAGCTTTTTAGATACAAGCAAATAACCTCCGCTGGTTAAAAAGTGTTTTTCTTTATCTAACGCAAACCCCCACTTATCTGCTGTTAAAGCCCAAATTATTTTCTCCTGCTCAAAAAGTTCTAAAAAAGCACAATGTCTAAGATTTGTCCAATGTTCGCCTTGGTCTGACCTTTTTTCTACTGCTCCGTTTGAACTAATATTGATATTTTTAAAATGCGAATAAATTATCGGATAATCATTTTGAATATCAATTCGTGAAAGTTTATTTCGTAAGCCACTGTGTGAATTAATTAAAAATAAATTATCGTATTTATAAATATACTTTTTTATATCTTTTCCTTTAAGTAAAGGTTTTATTATTTCTTTATTTCGTTCATCTTTACTAATTAGCTCATTATACATATCTTGTTTGAGAATGAATGCGTCATCAAAACCTGTTGTAACACCTCTGAAAATTTCAATAGTTTCAATATCTTTTATAGGTCTGCCTTTGCTTTCTATGATTGTTTTTATTTTTTGTACATTGTCCTCTGCAAATGACCAAACTCTTGAATTTAAATTGATACCGTTAAAATATTTTTGCCTTTTTTTTATTTCGATGTCAAAGTTTTTTTCTGGTGCTGGCTCTTTTGAAAACTCAACAAATGGAAAGTCAAAACTATTGATAGTTTTTTGATTACAAATAATAGTGCTGGATACTAATGCCTCTTTAAAAATTGGCACTTGCTCGAAATTTACAATATAATGAATTTGATTTTTTGTTAATAAATCTCTACATTTTTTGCCGTATTCTGTTCTGAAAAATTTGTTGGTATTTATATAGTTTAAAAAACCTTTGTTTTTCAATAAATCGTTACCAAGCTCAAAAAAATAAATACTTATATCGCCTGTACTTGAATAGGTTTTATAATGTTTTGATATGAAATTACTGTACTTTGCAATTTTTTTATGGTCAATATAGGGCGGATTACCCACAACAACACTAAAACCTAAAAACTCACCGCTTATACTATCTAATATTTCAGGAAATTCAAACCGCCACTCAAAAGCGTTTTGATAAATAACACCCGATAATTCATCTGAAATATCATTTTCTAATAGAACAATTTGATTAAATAGTTTTTCTCTTTCCTCATTAATCTTTTTCTTTTGTTCTTCGGTATATTCTTGTTGCAATAATTTGGGACTTAAAAAGCGGTCTTGTAATTCGTCTTTTAAACTATTTAATTTTACCTGCCGTGAATCTATGCGGCGAATTTGAACTTTAAAATCGCCTTTTATTTGTTCAATTGATTTTTCATAGCCTTTTTTAAGTTCTTTATTTTCTGCGTGTTTATAATTTTGTACACACGATTTAAAATAGTTAATATCGTATTTTATTGATTTTAAAATTCTACTTAAATCTGTATTTAAAGGAAAACGATATATTAAGGAATTACCGCATTTTATATTGATGTCAATATTTGGCAAAGTTTGCAGTTCCGGTAATAACAGGGCATGCCCTGTCTTTATATCATTGAAAATATAGTAAGCATTTTTTAATAATTCTATCCACAGGCGCAAACGTGTAATATTTACCGAATTGTGATTGATGTCTACGCCAAACAAACAATTTTCTATAATAAATTGTTTTTCGTGAAAAATAGCTTCTTGAACTCGTTGTTTTTCTGTTGAGGGTTTATTATCGTTTCCAATGGTGTATTCAAAAATACTACCTTCGTGGTCTTTTATTTGAAGTTCATCGTTTACAACTTTTATTTGATAATTTTTAAGCAATTTCCCTTTTCTGTCTGTTAATATTTCAAGGTCTGATTTAATTGAAATCATTTCGTTAAGTGCCGAAACAAGAAAATGCCCCGAACCAACAGCCGGGTCGCAAATTGTTACTGAATTTACGATTTCATTAGCCTCAATGATTGGTAATTTAGAAACTTTATTAAATAAATCAGTTAATTCAACATCATAGCTGCAATTCCAATTGTATTTTTTATTAAATTCCTCAATAACTGCTCTTCGGATTGTTTCACGGCAAATATACATAGTTATATATCCGGGAGTATAAAATGAACCGTCTTTATAGCCGTTGATTTTTTCAAAAATTAATCCAAGTACTGAGGAATTTATCAATATTCTGTCCTTATCTTGCAATTCGTTTGCACTATCCGAACCAAAATTGTATGCGTCTAAAAATTCTAATAAATATTGTAAAGTTGGTATTTCCTCACTTTTTTTGTTTCCTTTTGAATCTATTAAAACAGTTGATTTATAAACCGACATTTTCAAACTGCTATCTAATGCACCAATATAAAATGTTTTCCTTTCTATTGGCGAAGGTTCAAAAAGAGAACTATTCAGATATGGTACAAATTCAAACCTTTTTGTATATTCTGTGCGGTCTTTTGTTTTATTTGCCAAAACCTCTAAAAACAAATCATCTAATGTGGTATATTCTTTAACAATTTCGGAGTTTAAAAATTTATATTTCTTGTCTCCATTATGATAGCGAACTAATTGTGCTTCTAAAAGTTTTAAAAATATAGTTCTATTTAACCAAATAATACATAGTTCAAGTGCAATATTAAAAAGACGTTCTTCATTTGTATCTCCAAATGCTTCAATATTCTCAATATCATTGAGCTTTTTGTACATTTGTAATCTCTTAATTGTGTTTTCAATAAGCGAACCTCGTTCTATTTGTTTTTTCTGACGTAAAAATCTTGTTCCGCTTTCTGTTTGTTCTTCTAAACCAATAATATGTAGTAATTCGTAATAAAACTGCGTATTAAGCGTATTACTGTCATTTTTAAATGCTTGTTTAAGCAAATGAAATGGGGATAATATTTTATATAAAGGAATTAATGCATTATCTGCTTTTAGAGACAAGGAATGCCTTGTCTGTACGAAATCTTTTATATTAAAATAAGAGAATGCAATTTTTTCATTATTTTTTTCAATAAATGGTTTAGCTATTTCTGTATAAAACAGTTCTGTATTTTCTGATGTTTTTTGACCGGTTTGCCACTCATTGAATTGTTTTACAATTTCATTGTTTTTATAGAAAATACGTTCAAAATCGTTAGCGTCAAATATATACCAATCAAAATTATTGGTTAATATCAAATGTTTAAAATCAATATTTTTTTTATTAATTCGTTCTCTTAAAAAATATAATACCAATTGTTGAAATCCTTTACAATTAATATTATCATCAGTAATCATTTGAGATTTAAGTGATGGATGTTTAAACTCAAACATTACTCCTACATTACTTTTGGGTGTTTTTTCTGTGTGAATTACTAAATCTGCACGTTCTTTTGTATTGATATAAAATTCTTGGTTGTAAAAGTTATCAAAAAATTTAATTAAGACGTTTTTTAAGTTCTCCTCTGATTCATTTTCATTTGAATTTTCAATAAATGTCTGCAAATTTTGCTTAAATTTATTAAAATGCTCCTTTTGTGGCGTTTCATGTAAAAACGCCTTATGCAATGATTTGGATATATCTATTTTACTAATTCTCATTTTTACTATCTCCTAATTATATGATGCAAAAGTAGCAATTTACTTCTGATTTGTTATCATCAGGTTATCGTGGTTTTGCAATAGAACATACCTTCCTTATAATGGCATTGGCAATCCATGGCAATCCTTAATTAGCAATAAGTTGCAAAAAGTCAGACTTTCGATGCTTTATTCTATATTTTATTTTAAATATTCTACAAACTACAATATCCAAGTAGTTTGTAAAATTTCTGTATAGTATTTTTATTTCAATAATCTATAAATTGAAATAGGTATAATTAATTGATTATGAATACAATTAATGAAAAAGATTAAATAATATAGACCAAATGGTTTTACAAACACCTAATTATAAGGAAATAGCAAAATTATTCCTTGTTCATTATTCATTATTCATTATTCATTACTTATACTTAATCTCCCAAAATGAATACCTCAGTCACTCATCGCCTTTTGTAATTTCTATTTAGACAATTCACTTGCTATAAGAATTCCTGCTAAACTCAAGCTGAATCCGATTCCCCCAAAAATCAAAGCACCTTCTCTTCGCTTTTTTCTGAGTATTTCTGAAAATCCTAGTAGGTAATAACTATCCTTTTCACTTAAATTTTCTTTGATGAATTTGGGTGTGTTGGGTATCGTTCGACCTAAGATTAATCCATAGCTGATCGGTATGATTGGGGCTATTCTTAGATCTGTCAAAAAAGGGGCTAAAGCACCAATACAAAAACCCGATATTTTTGCAAATCTGGAATTGTAATTTAACCATGCAGATTGTTCACCTGATACAAAACTTCTCATTTGTTCTACAGCAATTTGCTCAACATTTTCATTGGCTTTATAAAAAACCTGCTCTTGTTTTCCCTCAGATTCCAATGAGAATATTTCATAGGTATATAAGCCCTTGTCTTTGCCTTTATTATTTTGAAACAAAGCAAGCGGTGCATAACCTGTGGTGTCTATTTTTAGGTTTTTAACAGCTAATTTTCTCCCATTCATGAGCCACAATGTGTCTTGCGAAAACGAAAAACCTGAAATCAAGAGCATGGTGAACAACAAAATCTTTCTCATTTTTATTTTATGTTTGGTATTATTAAACATGTCGTTGGTTTTTTCAATTAGATTTAAAGTTTTTTCAATTTTTTGAATATATAAAATCGCTGAAGTTTGGTAATTATTACAAATATTTCAAAATAAGCAAATTATAAATAAACAAAGTTAATAGAACTCATATAATCTACAATACGACAAAAGTAAATAAATATTTGAAATTCGAAATTTTGAAAGGACTGAGAGGAAGAATTTTCTTTACTTTGATTGATGTACTGTCAAAATTTCAAAGAATTTTATGAAATACTAATTTATCTTTGCAAATCAAAAATATAGAAAAAAAATACTTAATTATAAGAAATAGAATAGATTATGAACAGTTTTGTCGATCGTCACATTGGATTATCTGATTCAGATATTAAGAAAGCTTTGGAATATATCGAAGTAGGTAGTATAGAAGAGCTTATAAATCAAACGATTCCTAATGAAATTAGATTACAAAAAGATATAGAGCTTCCCGAAGCTCTTAGCGAGCAAGCTTGTTTGAGATTAATGAATGATATTGCCTCTAAAAACCAATTGTACAAGACATACTTAGGGCAGGGCTACTATGGTACAAATTCTCCATCTGTTATCATTCGCAATATTTTTGAAAATCCTTCCTGGTACACTTCTTACACTCCGTATCAGGCCGAAATTTCTCAAGGAAGGCTTGAGGCTTTACTTAATTTTCAAACCATGGTGATGGAGCTAACAGCCATGCCTATTGCCAACGCATCCTTGTTGGATGAAGGAACTGCCGCTGCCGAGGCTATGCTTATGCTCTACAACAATAGAGATAGAGCTTTGGCTGCAAAAGGTATCAAAAAATTTATCATCGATCCCAATGTTTTTATCCAAACCATTTCTGTTGTAGAATCCAGAGCAAAAGTGCTTGGGATAGAAATTATTAATAAGTCTTTCGATGAAATAACGGAAAGCGATGAATTCTTTGGTGTATTGGTTCAATATCCTTCTGCTGATGGCTCCATTAGGGATTTTGAAAATTTAGCCCATATTTGTAAAAATAAAAATGCAGCTTTGGTTGTTGCGGCTGATCTACTCAGCCTAACTCTTCTCACCCCTCCTGGCGAATGGGGCGCCGATGTGGTTGTCGGTTCAAGTCAGCGTTTTGGAATTCCGATGGGATATGGCGGACCTCATGCAGCCTTTTTTGCAACCAATGAAAAATACAAAAGAGCAATTCCTGGCAGAATTATTGGCGTTTCTAAAGATGCAAAGGGAAATCTTGCATTAAGAATGGCACTGCAAACCCGCGAACAACATATCAAAAGAGAAAAAGCTACATCCAACATCTGTACGGCGCAAGCATTGCTGGCTACAATGGCCGGAATGTATGCAGTATATCATGGTGGTGAAGGACTGAAATCTATCGCATTAAGGATTCACATATTTGCTTCCACATTATACACGAAGCTTAAAGAAGCAGGTTTTCAAATTACTTCTAAAAATTTCTTTGATACTTTGCAAATTCAAAATATTTCTCTTGAAAAATTGGAAAAAATTCGCAAAAAAGCATTGAATAAGAGAATCAATCTGCATTATTCCGAAATGAATTCAATTTCAATAAGTTTGGATGAAACTGTGGAAATTCAGGATCTAAATGATTTGTTGGAAGTATTTGGAATTTCGGATAAAATTACCGACAATATCAATCAAGCGGAAAATGAAGTAATTTTCGATCCCAAATTCATCAGAAAAAGCGATTATTTGCAAATTGAAGTGTTCAATCGATTTCATACAGAAACCGAAATGATGCGCTACATCAAAAAACTTGAAAAAAAGGATATTTCGCTTACTCATAGCATGATTTCTTTGGGGTCTTGCACGATGAAACTTAACGCAGCAACAGAAATGCTTCCACTTTCCTGGGGAAATTTTGCCAATATTCATCCCTTTGTGCCAAGCGAACAGGCGGAAGGTTATCATATTATTCTGAACGAATTAAAATCCTATTTAGGTAGCATAAGCGGACTGAAAGCAGTTTCATTGCAACCCAATTCTGGCGCATCTGGCGAGTATGCTGGTTTGTTGGTTATTAAAGCCTATCATGCTAGCAGAAACGACGAAAATAGAAATTTTATTTTAATTCCTGCTTCTGCCCATGGAACAAATCCAGCAAGTGCGGTTATGGCTGGATATCAAGTTGTTGTAGTTGCATGTGATAAAAATGGCAATATTGATTTCGAGGATTTTCTAATCAAAATTAAGCAGTATTCTGCTCAACTTGCCGGGATGATGATCACATATCCCTCTACGCATGGAGTATTCGAAACCAACATTGTTGATATTTGCCAAACCGTTCATCAACACGGCGGATTGGTTTATATGGACGGTGCCAATATGAATGCGCAGGTTGGACTTACAAATCCGGGAAAAATTGGAGCAGATGTTTGCCATATCAATTTGCATAAGACATTTGCAATTCCCCATGGTGGAGGAGGCCCTGGTGCAGGACCTATTTGTGTAAAAGAAGATTTAGCGAAATTCCTACCCGGACATCCCTATTCAGATGATCAGAGCATGAGGAATTCTTATTCAATTGCTTCTGCACCTTTTGGTAGTGCTTTTATCACCCTGATTAGTTTTGCTTACATTCGAATGATGGGCACTGATGGATTGAAAAAATCTACCCAAATTGCAATTCTGAATGCAAATTATTTAGCAGCCAAACTAAAAAATCATTTTGAGATTCTTTATCGGGGCGAAAATGGAAGAGTGGCTCATGAAATGATCATCGATTGCCGACCCCTAAAATCAATTTCAAACATAACAGAAATAGACATTGCAAAACGATTGATGGACTACGGATTTCATGCACCCACCGTTTCATTTCCGGTTCATGGAACTCTAATGATAGAACCCACAGAAAGTGAATCGATTGCAGAGCTGGATCGATTTGCTGAGGCTATTATTTCTATTCATTCTGAAATTCATTCTTTGCAAGGTCATCCGGATTGGGAGCAAGATAATGTATTGAAAAATGCACCCCATACACTTGTTGAAATATGTTCCGACACATGGACGCATCCCTACACAAGGCAAGCCGCTGCATTTCCTTTATCATGGATAGTCGAAAATAAATATTGGCCTGCCGTTTCTCGCTTAGATGATGCTTATGGAGATAGAAATTTGTTCTGCTCTTGCTCTATGGTTTGGAATTCTTAGTGTACAGCAATCGTTTTGATATTCACAAATTCTTGAATTCCATAAGAAGATAATTCTCTGCCAAAGCCGGAGTTTTTTATTCCACCGAAGGGCAATCGCGGATCAGAGCGAACCATTTCGTTGATAAAACAGCTTCCGGCTTGCAAATCATATTGGGCTAAATGATGCGCCAATTCAAGATCTTTTGTAAAAATTGCAGAACCTAATCCAAAAGAAGTCAAATTTGCTAGATTGATCATGTTTTCCAAATCATGAGATTTCACCATGGCTGCCACAGGTCCAAATGTTTCTGAATCAAAAACATCCATACCTGGTATCACTTGAGTCAAAACCTGAACCGGGTAGAAAAAACCCTCAGTATGGGAATTTCCTGCAATGTATTTCATAATGGCACCCATTTTCAAACTTTGTGAAACCTGACGTTCTATAAGGTTTTTAATTTCTTCTGTAGCCAGCGGGCCTAAATCAGTTTCCGGATTTGTCGGATTACCGGTTTTGAAATGCTTCACTTGCTTGATGAAAAGCTCTACAAATTCATCATAAACCTCTTGATCAATGATAAATCTTTTTGCAGCTATGCAGCTTTGTCCGTTATTGATGAGTCGGCTTGCAGCGCAAATTTTTGCCGCATTTTCTAGGTCTGCATCAGGAAGGATAAGATATGGGTCAGAGCCACCCAATTCCAAAACTATTTTCTTCAATTCTTGCCCGGCTTTGGCCGCTACAGACTTACCTGCCTCCGTGCTGCCAGTAAGTGTTACGGCAGATAGAAATGGATTTTCAATAAGACTCAACGTTTCACTTCCCTTGAGAAAAACAGAAACAAACAAGTTTTCGGGTAAACCTGCCTTTCGCATTAATTTTTCTATTTCCATAGAACATCCGCTTACATTGCTTGCATGTTTCAGGATCACACCATTTCCTGCCAGCAAAGCGGGTATTGCAAACCTGAATACCTGCCAGAATGGAAAATTCCAAGGCATTATGCCCAAAATAACCCCCAAGGGTTGAAAACTTATATAACTTTGACTGTAATGACTTTCGATAGATTTTTCTTTTAAAAATTCTTCGGCATTTTCGGCAAAATAATAGCACAAATTGGCGCATTTTTCTATTTCTGCTTTACCCTCTTTTATGGGTTTCCCCATTTCAATGGCCATTATTTCAGAGAATAAGTCGATTTTCTCTAAAAGCTGAAAAGCAATGTTTTGAATGTAGATACCTCTTTCATGAATACTTATCTTTTTCCATTCCAAATGATCATTATGACAAGCTTGAATCATATAGTTTGCCTGATCAATTGAATGTAAAGGAAATGTTCCTGACAAAAGACCTGTTGATGGATCAATTATTTCTATCATGAATTTTAAGTTTAAAATTTTTAAAAGTACTTTTTAGGGATCCGTCTTAGATAAAGACCTTTTTAATAATTTTAATGAATTTCTGTGGTAAAAGCCTCCTTATAATGCGTTTGAAAATTGATGGTTTTCGGATGTAATATTAATTGCGTTTTATAATCCTTTTTTGCGTCAATTTCAATATCATAAGGATGTTGTATTGAAGTCAAAGGGAGAACTCGTAAGGCTGCTATTTTGTTTCTTGTTTTATTTTTGCCAGTCGAAGTTGTCGCCAGTTCTCCATAACCAATGTTCGAAACCAAATTTTGGCTCACTGTAATACAAATTCCTCTATGATGCCAGATATTGTATTGCCAGCGATAATCCCAAATATTATCTTCACCCGTCCGATGGTATTGAAAAAGATTATACCACTTTTCGAACAAGAATTTGTTTGTTGCGATCCACTCAATATTTTCGATATGTTCCTTTTCTGCAACTATTTCGGGTAAATCTATGCGGAATTTTTTCCAAGCTCTTTTCCAGCTTGCCCATCCCCAACACGAAATAAATTTCGAAAAATAGTAGGAACGATTTTCATGTTTTTTAGAATTTAAAAAATTGCTGCCACTTATATGCATAATTTGTTCATTATCTTTATATTTTGGAAGAACTTCCTCGCAAAGCATAAAAAATGAGCTATCACACAAACAATCGTCTTCCAGAATTATTCCGTATTCAACATTTTCAAAAAACCAAGATATAGAAGATGTTACAGACATTGTGCAACCTAAATTTCTATCTCTGTAAAGGGTTTTGATTTCGCAATTCCAATCTAATTTTTCAAATATACTGCGCGTTTGAGCTACAATTTCAATTTCTCCGGCAACTTCTGGTCTTGCGCCATCGCTGGCTATGTATAAAAATTTGGGTTGAATTTTTTTTATAACCTCAAAAGTCTTTTTCGTGTGCTGGGGACGATTAAAAATCAGAATTAAGATAGGTATGTCATATTGCTGATTCATGCGGAATATTTAAATTTGAAGGATTTTTTATACTAATTCGCAAATACAAAAGTAGGTAAATTTTAAAGAATTAGAATGAATGACAAAAAAATTTTCAAAGCCCAAAAAAATGTATAAATTTGAACTTATCTTTTCAAGCAAAATAATATGGCTAAAGTTCGGGAAAAAGCAATAAAGGATATAATCGAAGATGTTGAATTAGAGCAAATTATTCGAAAATGCAAAGTGTGTCATTTAGGAATGATTGATCAGGATCAACCTTATGTTTTGGGCTTCAATTTTGGATATAGCAACAAGACAATTTGGTTGCACGGAGCCAAAGAAGGAAAGAAAATTGATGTAATTCAAGCCAATAACAATGTTTGCGTTTATTTCGATACAGATCATGAGTTGTTTTTCCGGGATGAACCCGTGGCTTGCTCTTGGAGATGGCGTTATAGAAGCGTTTTGGCTTATGGAAAAGCAATCATTCTCGAAGACTTTGATCAAAAAGTAGAGGGTTTGAATATCATTATGAAAAATTTTACAGATAGAACTTTTGAGTATTCGAAACCTGCCATCAATAATGTTATGGTCATGAAAATTCAAATTGACCGATGGACGGGAAGAAGTTTTGAATATTAAGTATTGTGATAATTTTAAAATATGCTATTGTGCAAATTAAGATCCTGAAAATAATTATTTTAATTTCATAAAAAGCAGGTTTTATTTTTTGCAAGTAGTATGAAAAGAAAGTAAAATTAACAGGATTCTATTACGAAAAAGAATAAAAAAGGGATTTTTATCGTAAAAATATAGTATTAAAACAATAAATATCATTCATGATGGCTGATAAGAATAATCGCATAAAAGTTTCAATTTCCCAAAGATTAATTTCATGGTTTGCCGTGATCGCATTTGCTGTAATTATCATCAATGCAAATTTTTTCTTTTCTATCAGGAATAATACATCTAAACTCATTGAGGGCTTGCGAATATACAGCCCTGCAGTAGATTATCTGAATGAAGTTAAATTTTTCCTGTTGAATTCCAAAATATTGGTTGACAATATAAACAGGACATCATCGGGGAGCGACAAAAATAAATTGGAATCTCTCATGACAACGGAGTTTCCCAAAATCACTGCTTCCCTTTCTCCCCTCATCAATAAGTGGGAAAAGAAGGAAAAGGACGAATATAATTCCATCAAACAGTATCTGGATTCATTATTTAAGTCACAAAAAGACTTGATGAATAAATGGAATGCAAATACTACCCCTAACGCCGTTGTTGATACAGGAGTTACAGATATGATGAGTCTCATTGATTCAGAAAATGTTAGTTCTGAAATGCCGGTAGAACAACTTTTCGAGCTCAACGATAGGATTAATGAAAAGATTCAGGAATTAATCACAAAAATCAACGAAAAATCGAAAGATGCTGAAAACTCACTCATCGAATCCATTGCTCTATTTGGGGAAGCTGTCATCTGGAGGGTGGTGATTCTATTGATGGCCATAGTTGTCATTGCTTTTTTTGTTCGTAACAGTTTAGTAAAACCAATTAAACTAATTCGAAATACTTTATATTCGCTCAGCCAGGGGCATTTGCCCAACAATCGGCTACCAAGCCGAACCGATGAAATTGGTGAAATGTCCGAAGCACTCGGTCAACTGATCAATAATTTAAAAAACACATCTGAATTTGCAAAGGAAATAGGATCTGGTGACTTTAATGCGAATTTCAAGCCACTGAGCGATCAGGATGTGCTGGGTAATTCCCTGATCACCATGCGTGAGAATCTTTTGGGTGCATCAAAAGAACAGGAAAGAAGAAAAAAAGAAGACGAACAACGAAATTGGGCAACACAAGGTATTGCCAAATTTAGCGAAATTCTAAGAAAAAATACAGACAATCTGGAAGAGCTTGCCTATAATGTGATTAGTGAATTGGTAAAGTATTTGGATGCAAATCAAGGTGGTATATTTATTGTCAGCGACACCAAAAGCAAAGACGCTCACTTAGAATTGAAAGCCTGCTACGCCTACAACAGACGAAAATATATGGAAAGATCTGTTGAATTTGGCGTAGGATTATTAGGACAATGCGCCATCGAAAAAGAAACCATTTATTTGACTGAAATTCCCAACAACTATATTCGAATTACCTCTGGATTGGGCGATGAAAATCCCTGCGCATTATTGCTCGTGCCTCTTCGTTTGAATGAAGAAATTTTTGGCGTACTCGAAATTGCTTCTTTTCAAAAATTTGAAAGATATCAGATCGAATTTGTCGAAAAAATTGGTGAGTCCATTGCTTCAACAATTTCAACGGTGAAAATCAATGAAAATACAGCTCGTCTGTTACGTGAATCACAAGAAATTTCGGAACAAATGACTCAGCAAGAAGAAGAAATGCGCCAGAACATAGAAGAAATGAGTGCGGCCCAAGAGGAGATGCAAAAAAGAATTGAGATGGAAAAAAAGCAACAGGAAAAATATCTCAGTGAATACAAAGATCAGATAAAAGCACTTCAGCAAAAAAATCTTGTTTTACAGGATCAAATGTCCGATTTCAAAAATAAATTCCAGAATTTGACTGGTTTACTCGAAAACTCCGCAGGGACTTATACTTTGAGAGATGGAATGATTACTGATGCGAATAAAAAGTTCCTCAAAATGCTAGATCTTAACATGGAGGAATTGAGCACAATAAAACAAATCGATATGTTTAGCCCTGATTATAGTGTGACAGAAACCTTTAAACTATTTATGGCGAAATTAAATTCAGGAAAATTGGTGGTTAATGAAAATAAATACAAAATAAAGGATAAGGAATATTGGTTTTTAGAAACATTTACGCCTTCGAGTCAAAAAGGGGCGAATAGTTTTCAGGTCGTATCGATTGACATTTCGAAAGAAAAACGCAAAGAAAATGAATTACGCAAAAAAATTGACGAATTGACCGTAAAAGTACCTAAGAAAGAAGTTGAATTAGGAGAAAGTGATTTTGAAATAGATGCCGAATAACGCTAAATATGCTTTACATGTATATTATGTGAATTGACTTTTCTGCAGTTATTAATCTTGACTTTTTAGGGCGATCTTCCATTAAAAAGAAAACTTGCTGCTATCGGTAGAAAGCGGATTAAAAATAAGTTTTTTCACATTGCCGAACGCTTATCCGTCCTGAATTCGTTGAAAATTGCTTAAACACTGCTTATATTTGTAAAACAAAGCTAAAAATAAAGATTCATTGAAATAGAACGTTTGGTATTATATATGAAACCTATAAGATTTACAATTGCGGGAAAACTCATACTTGCATTTACCATCATTTTGGTAACGATTATTCTTTCCACTTTAATCATTTACCGTACATTGGAAGTAAACAGGCAAACAAGCCAGAGGGTTATAAGAATTTACTCGCCATCTTCAAGCAATTTGCATGATTTGTTCTTTTTAGTAACAAATTCTAAAATGTTGATTAAGAATTGGGTATATGTTGATAAAAAAGATAGTACTCCCGACAAACAAAAATTAATTATTTTACATTCCGAAGAATACCCTGCCCTGATCGAAAATCTATCTCGTATTGTTCCTGATTGGAAAACTGAGCATAAGTTACAGTATGATAGTATTTTAAGTCAAATTGATTCCTTATTTCTTTTACATAAAGAAGTCATGGCAAATTTGAATAGTTTTACAAGCTATGAAGATGCAATGATGACAATGTTGGCTCAGGGAATGGTAGAAGATGATGGACAGATTAGCATATTATCTGATAAAATACTCAAAAGACTTTCAGATTTAGCAAAAAAATATAGCTCTTTGGTCGAAGTAGCAAATTCAGAAATGGAGAAATCTTTCTCCTATTTCGAAAAACTGATTCTTGTGGTTAATGGAATTCTACTTCTGTCGGTAGTTATCATCGGATTTTTATTACAAAATGCAATGGTAAGTCCTATCAAATACATCCGGGGCGTATTGTTAAATATGAGCAAAGGCATTTTGCCTAAAGAAAAAGTTCGCAAGCGTTCCGATGAAATTGGAGACATGGCCGATGCCCTAAATCAGCTCATTAATGGATTGGAGGATACCTCAAAGTTTGCACTCGAAATCGGCAATGGAAACTATGAAGCTGCCTTCACACCTTTAAGCAAAGACGATACCTTGGGCAACAACCTGATTATTATGAAAAATAATCTCAAAATTGCAGCCGAAGGGGAAAACAAAAGAAAACGAGAGGACTTTCAACGAGCTTGGTTTTCGGAAGGAATTGCAAAATTCGGTGAAATTTTGAGGATAAGCAGCAATGATTTGCGTGCATTTTCAGAATACCTTGTAAAAAATCTTGTTCGTTATTTAGAAGCCAATCAAGGTGCTATGTATATTATCAATGATAATGATAAAATTGAATTAACCTCATTATTTGCTTATAACAGAATAAAATCGGTAGAAAATATTCTTGAACCAGGAGAAGGTCTCATCGGTCGTTGCGTTTTGGAGAAAGAAACCATTTTCATGACTGATATTCCTGAACAGTACATAAAAATAACTTCGGGTTTAGGGCAGGCAAATCCCCGTTCGTTGCTCATCGTTCCGCTCAATATGAATCAAAAGGTTTGTGGTGTTCTGGAGTTGGCATCATTTAGGGTTTTTGAAAGTTATCAAATTGAATTTATTGAAAAATTGGGCGAAACAATCGCTTCTACAATTCAAAATGTGAAAAATAATATAAATACATCCAGACTTTTGCAGGAATCTCAGGAGAAATCAGAGAAGCTTGCCATGCAGGAAGAATTCACTAAACAAAATATAGAAGAAATCAAATCCATTCAGGAAGATCTGGTTCGAAATCATAATACTGAAATTGAATCAATTAAGAATGAGTATGAGGAAAAAATTGCAAAATTGAAAATCAAATTCAATGAAGAAATAGAAATTTTAAAAAAAGATTCAGATACAAGCAAGAAATAAAGTAATTTATAAAAATAAAACCCTTAGTTATTTTTATCGAATAGTTCGCAGAGAACATGCGAGAGCTGCGATGTTTAAACATTGTTAATTGATGCTCTGCCATTTTCTCTGCGGTAAAAAGACAGTTTATAGACAGATTCTAATTAGTTCAATTTTTAAAAAATAAATTTGCACATTACATCAATTATTTTCAAAAATTTTAATGACGATTAAGATTTGATATACTTTGCCAATCATAAGGGAACAATCATTTTCATTTTCATCGGTTTGCTTCTTATGCAGACAAGTCATAGCTATGCGCAAATCAATGAGTATAGGATAAAATCAATATTTTTCGAAAAATTCTCAAGTTATGTGGAATGGCCCGAAAATCATGAATTAAATAAAAGCCAATCTGAATTCATCATTGGAATACTGGGGACTGATCCCTTTGAAAATTACCTAAGTATTTATAAACAAACAAAAATCAAAGGGAGAAAAGTTGTAATCAGACGAATATCAAATTTGTCTGAATGCCTTAACTGTCACATCATATATATTTCATATTCAGAGAAATACAGGCTTTCATCAATTCTTGATTACCTTCGAGGCGAACCTGTGTTAACCATCGGCGATTCTGAAGGATTTGCAGAGAAAGGCGTCATGTTCAATATGGTTTTGAATGAAAACAGGATAGAATTTGAGGTGAATGAAGAATCGATAAAAAAATCAAAGCTTACAGTTAGTTATAAATTGTTGATGCTCGCAAAACATATTTACTAAATTCAATGAGATAGATGAAAATATTTGAAAGTATATCTATTCGGAGTAAAATTATCTTAATCATACAAGTGATTACCTTCTTATCAGTAGGGATCGGTTTGGTGTTAGTCGTACATGATAATATAAAGCGAACCAATATTAGTTTTGAAGAAAATGTCAATATCATAGCAAGTTTGTTGGCCGAGTATTCTGATTCTCCCTTGAGATTTTCTGATACAGCCGGTATGCAAAAGCTCTTAGGAAAAGTTGAGGCGATAAAATATGTAAAGAAACTGATTGTATATGACCAAAAAAGTAAGGTTTTTGCCATTTACAAGGATTCTGTATCAGAAGATTATAAAAAAAATGCGATTTTTGACCGATTCACAGGCAAAGATTCTATTGTGGTTCGCAAAGATATAAAGTATGATAACAAAAAATATGGTTACATTGAACTACATGCTATAAATAGTCAAAACAAATCCAAAATGAATGATTTTATTGAAAGGATGTTCATTTTGATGTTTGGTTTGCTTTTTTTCTCGTTTTTCTTAGCTTATTTGCTCCAAAAAATTATTTCTGAACCGATATTATTTCTGGTAGGAATTACCGAAAAAATTTCCAAATCATCAGATTATTCAATTCGGGCAAAAAAAAGATCCGATGATGAAATAGGAATTCTCTATAAGGCTTTCAACGGTATGATTTCCAAGATTGATTACTACATAAAGCAATTGGAAAAAAATAATAATGAGCTGGAAGAATTTAATTATGTTGCCAGTCACGATTTGCGAGAACCACTTCGAACATTAACCAGTTATTGCAAACTACTCATTGAAGATGTGGGTGATACATTGTCTGACGATGCTCGCAGAGATTTAAAACACATCATCGATGCATCGAACCGGATGAATGATTTGGTCAAAGATTTGCTTGAACTTTCACGTGCCGGAAGAGTGGAATTTATCATGCTTCCTATTGATCTGAATGAAGTTATGCAGACTGCGATGAAAGATCTTGAATATGCCGTCAAAGCAGCCAAGGGTAAAATACAATGGGACGATTTGCCCATTGTTTATGGTGATCAAAATCAAATAGTAAGAGTTTTTGAGAATCTGATTTCAAACGCTTTGAAATTCAGGCAAGCACCTCCCCCCGAAATTCAAATTAGCTTTATTGAATTCGGAAATTGTTTTGAAATTGCCATCAGCGACAATGGAATTGGAATTGAAAAGCAGTATATCGATCAAATATTTTTACCTTTCAAAAGATTGCATGGTGTAGGGAAGTATGAAGGAACGGGCATTGGATTAGCGATTTGTAAAAAAATTATTGAAAGACATGAAGGTAGTATATATGTGGAATCTGAATATGGTAAGGGATCAACTTTTTATCTTATCTTTCCCAAAAAACAAACGGAAGAAAACACAAATTTAAATGTATTCCAAAATGGAGATGAATAGGCACGCTATTATCCTTTTAGTTGAAGACAATCCTGCTGATCAGGAGCTTACTGTCAGGGCATTGAAAAAAGGTACTTTGAATACAGATTTGCAAATCGTTGAGGACGGACAGGAAGCCCTTGATTACTTAAGAAAGTCAGGCCCTTTTGCCAACAAGGATTGCCCTTTTCCCGACCTAATCCTGATGGATATCAATATGCCACGCATGGACGGGAAGCAGGCGTTGAAGGAAATCCGCAATGATCCTGATTTAAAATCCATTCCTATCGTTATGCTCACAACTTCGAGTGCCGATCGGGATGTTTTCGAATCATATAAATTGGGCGTCAATGCATATATTAATAAACCTGTAGAAATCAGCGATTTTATTAATGTAATTTCGAGACTTGAAGATTTCTGGTTTCGATTGACGCTTTTGCCCAAACGAAATACTGACAAAAAATGACGACAATTGCAGCCATAAAGAAAGTATTATTGATTGAAGATAATCTGATGCATCAGAAAATTGCTTCAAGAGCCATGCAACAGGAGGAAATCAATATTGATCTCTCTATTATTGAAAATGCTGATAAAGCGATTCTTTTCCTTAAATCCGTGATTTCTAAAAAGGGTTTTCATTACTCGGAATTGCCTGACTTGATTTTGCTTGATCTAAAAATGCCCGGAAAAGACGGAATAGAAGTTCTTAAAATGCTCAAAAATGAAGAAAAGCTTAAATTTATCCCTACCATCATTCTAACAAGCTCTGAATTGGAAAAGGATGTGGATGATTCCTACTTTTTTGGAGCAAATGCTTACATTTTAAAACCACAAAATGCAAATGATTTTATTAAAATGATTAAAAGTATTACAGAGTTTTGGTTTAATTTTAATATATTACCATCAAAAAGTTATAGTAACTTCCAGTAACAATGTTTTTATGACGGAATTTAAAAAAATATTGGTCATTGATGATAATGAAGCAGATTCCAATTTCCTCAAAAGAATCATTGGAAAACTAAAGCTTTGGGATCTTCGTGTTGAAGAGTGTACAAATGAAGCAGATGCCGATGAGCTTTTGTTGAAAAATCAATATGACGTTGTTTTTGTTGATTACCTTTTGGGTGCTACAAATGGAATCAACCTCATAAAAAAATATCTGCTGAAGGGGCTAAAAACTTCTTTTGTATTATTGACCGGATATGGCAGCGAATCTGTTGTGGCCGATGCGCTCAGAGCCGGTTCTATCGATTATCTCAATAAAAGTCAAATAGATACAGAATCTATAGATCGAATTCTATGGCAGATTTTCGAAAAACAAAAAGCAGATCAACGTATATTTGAGTTTGAAAATCGGTTGAGGAGGGTTTTAGAAAACACTTCTACGATTCTTATTGTTGTTTCGGATCTTGGTGTAATACAGGAAGTTAATTCTTCATTTTTAAAATTGTTTGAAATTGAAAATAGTGATTGTGTTATTGGAAAGTCTTTTTACGATTATGTCGTTGATGAACAGCAAGAAAATATTAAAACAATATTTCAGGATTGTATTTCATTTGGATTTGTGAATAACATTGAATTGGTATGCAATAGCCCTCATTCACAAAGAATTTATCTTGTGATGAATGCAAATTTCGAAAGTAACCAGGTGAATCCCACCATTACTTGTTTATGCCACGATATAACCGACAGAAAATTGGCCGAATTTGCATTGATCAGAAGTGAGGAAGAGCTTATTAAGGCACAGAAAATTGCCAAAATGGGAAGTTGGACTTTAAATTATTTTACCGGAAAATTTCTTTGGTCAGAAGAATTGTACAATATATTCGAATTCGATAAAGAAACCGTTGGCGACAATCTCTTGGAAGCCTTCAAGAACACTATTCTACCTGAATTCCAATCCGATCATTTTTATGCTCATCAAAAGGCAATTCAAACAGGAAAACTAGAAACAATAGAATATAAAATTGCTTTGGCAAACGGTGAAGAAAAATTTGTTAAGGAAGAAGGTGAATTTCAAGACAATAACGGTAAGATCCTTATTGGGATTATTCAGGATATTACAGACCAAAAATGGAACGAAATTGCGCCGAAAGAAGCCAAATCAAAAGCAGAAGTTTCGGACAAGCTTAAAACTGCTTTTTTGGCAAATCTTTCCCATGAGATCAGAACGCCCATGAATGCCATTATTGGATTTAGCAATTTGCTTTTATTTCCTGATATTACAAGGAATCAGCGTGAAGAATATATCGATAAAATCCAAAAAAGCAGTGAAAGTTTGTTGCACCTGATTGAAGACATTATTGATATAGCCCGAATCGAAGCAGAACAGATTGTATTGAAGGAGAGCCAGTGCTTTGTAAACAAAATTTTCAACGAGCTTTTGGAAGTATTTAACCATGAAAAGAAAAATGCCCGAAAAGATCAAATTGAAATGATTTTTTCAAAACAAAAGGATGAGATAGATTTCAATATTCAATGTGATCCACATCGATTCAGGCAGATCTGTTATAATTTAATAGATAATGCACTCAAATATACAGAACACGGCTATATTGAATTTGGCTATACGTTGTTGGATAATACCATATTACAATGCTATTTTAAAGATACTGGCGTGGGTATTGCAGATGAATACATTCCTCACATTTTTGACAGCTTTTGGAAAGGATCCAATGATCCAAAAAAACTTTACAAAGGAACGGGAATTGGTTTATCCATTGCAAAAAAGCTGGTGGAACACATGGGCGGAAGGATCTGGGTGAAATCCAAAATTGGGGTTGGCACTACATTTTATTTTACCCTTCCAACCCATATTCTCAATGAAAATGACAAAATGATTCCCAATGAATTGAATCTTTTTGATAATGAACTCAAAGGTTTTTCTGTGCTCATTGTTGAGGACGAAGAAAGCAACTATTTATATTTGAGCGAATTACTAAGCAGGTCGGGCTTAAGTTTATTCTGGGAAGAAAATGGCTACGGAGCTATTGAATTTATTGAAAAACAATCTGTTGATCTGGTAATTCTTGATCTGTTATTGCCAGGCATTGATGGAGTGGCGGTGCTACGAAAAATAAAAGAATCCAGACCTTCAATGAAAGTCATTGTTCTCACATCTTTTGCTCAGCCAGAAAGCATGATTCAGTGTGAGCAAATTGGGTGTGATGCCTATTTGAAAAAACCTTTTGATGCAAATGAATTATTTTTAAATTTGAAAAAATTGTTTGGAAAAGGTTAAATTTGTTATCAATTTCGTACTTTGTTTTGAATGCAGTTATGAGTTGGGTGATTTGTAATATGATTCTTGTTTCAATTTCTGTGATCAGTGCAGCCATGTTCCTGTTGGTTGGCAGCATGATTGTATTGTTTGCTGTGCTTATTTTCCTGATCGTAAAAATCAAGAAGATGCGCCGTTCTATGACAGCTTTGCAGCAAAAAGTCGATGATTTTAAAAATTCGAATGAAAAGCAATATGAAAGGTATTTTGATTTACTGGAAACCATTGAATCAGGCGTGTTCGAAACAGATACCCAAGGTAAAGTTATTTTTTGCAGTAGTTCTTTTACAAAACTGATGCAAAGACCTGCTAATGAGTTAATAAATCATTGCTTTTGGCAGTTCGAAACTGATTTTGTAAAAATTCAGAATTACTTTGATTTTGTTAATAAAAATCACCCGATTCCGATTCCTTTTATTACATCAACCATAATGCCCAATAATGAAGTTCATAACTTCAAAATAGATTGGAACTACCTCTATGAAGCAAACAAAGTTGAAGGTTATATTGCCATTGCCACAGATATTACTGATTTGTTTAAAATTCAACTTACTTTAATGAATGAAAAAGAGTTATTACAAACTCTTATTGATAATATTCCCTATACAGTTTATTTTAAAGATGCCAATTGTCAATTTACCCGCATCAATCAGGAGCAAGCCCGCATGATAGGTGTAAATTCGCCTGAAGATGCAATTGGGAAAAGTGATTTCGATTATTTCCCTCATGCACAAAGTGCTTATGAGGATGAACAACGAATTTTGAGAACGGGTGTTCCTCTGATCGATAAAGAAGAAAAAATTCGCAGAGCTGATGGTGTAGAGCGTTGGGTTTCAACTACAAAGATTCCTATTCATGACAAAAATGCAAACATTATCGGACTTGTTGGAATCACAAGAGATATCACCGAATGGCGCAATACAGAAGAAAAATTAAAAGAAGCCAAAAATAAAGCAGAGAGATCCGATCGTTTGAAATCTGCATTTTTGGCAAATATGTCGCATGAAATCCGTACCCCCATGAATGCCATTATTGGGTTTACAGAAATGCTTGCCGATAAAAGCATTTCAGGAAATGAACGCGATATATACGTTTCATACATTAAAAACAGCAGTAATACACTTTTAAATCTGATAGACGATATCATTGATATTGCCAAAATTGAAGCAGGTGAATTAAAAATCAAGAAAGAGGAGTTTTCTGTAAGAAAAATCTTAGATGAACTCCTGATTTCTTACGAACGCCAGAGACTCAAAACGGGGAAAACCAAATTAAAATTCGCTATTCAAGATGATCTTGAAAATGAAGATGTAATAATCTTTTCTGATCCATTTCGTTTTAGGCAGATCCTCTCCAATTTACTCAACAATGCATTGAAATTTACCGATGAAGGACAGATCACAATGGGCTATCATGTAAAGTCGGGTCAGATGCTCGAATTCTTTGTTCGCGATTCCGGAATAGGCATGCCTGCAGAAAAACTCGATATAATTTTTGAACGTTTTGGACAAATAGATGATATATACAATAAGAATAAACGGGGAACCGGCTTAGGCTTAGCTATTTCTAAAAATTTAGTGAAAATATTGGGGGGAGAGATGAAGGTGGAATCGGAAATTCAGAAAGGCTCTGTATTTTATTTTACATTACCTTATAAATCAAGGGTAAGCAGCAAGAGGGAAGTTGAGCCTCAAAAAAGTTCCGGAGAAAGAAATTTGCAATGGCCCGGAAAAACAATCTTAGTGGCCGAAGATGTAGTAATCAATTTTAAATTGATTGAAATTGCTTTGCGAAAATCGGAGCTAACCATCCTTTGGGCAAAAGATGGTGCAGAAGCAATTCGGATTGTAGAATCAAATCCAAAGATTGATCTGATTTTGATGGACATTCAAATGCCTGTCATGGATGGATATACAGCAACAAAAATTATTAAATCCCAAAATCCGAATATCCCTATTATTGCGCAAACTGCTTTTGCCATGTCGGGGGAAAAAGAAAATAGCCAAAATGCAGGCTGCGATGATTACTTGACCAAACCTATAAAAACCTCTGCACTTTTTGCTATTTTGGATAAATATTTAAAATCACTATTGACCGAATAAATTTATTAAAATTTAAAGTTCAGAACTGCTGAAACAGCGCAAAGGAATAAAGCGCCGTATGGAGTTTTGCTCTGAAAATTATACAAATTATCAACCAGCACGAAAGACCTAAAACCTTACAACGTTTCAATTCGCTGAAGCCCGTATGGATACATGTTAATTTTGGCTGTGTCATTTATTCAATTGTTTACATAAATTCAGTAAATGTATTTTCAATTTATTTAATTTTCAGTTTTTGATGCAATTATTTCTCACTCTGAATTTTTATTTATAACTTTACACTGTTGCATATTTTTTAATATTTAGAATTTTGATTATAACTAATTCAAAATTATAAAATTAGATTGATATATGCAATTTTTTTATTTAATTATTTCACTCATAATCAATACGTTTAAAAAATTACTCTTTTTAAAATACATATTGATAACCAATTCGTTATAACGTAGAAATCTTAGCGAAAAATGCTTTATGAAAAATTTATTTCTTATACTTTATTTTGGAATAATATTAATTACAAATTCTTATTCCCAAAATATTGAATCCATAATCAAGACCAAATCCTTTAAGTTCAGTGGGTTTATCTCGACTAATCAGGTTCTTAATTTTCAACCGGTTTTGCTCAATGCTAATGATACTTCGGAATCGGCACAAAAGCGAAAAGATCCATATACGGCGTTTTATACTGGGGGGGTGAATTTTGAATACAGAGGAATCAATATTCCATTTACTTTTGTGTATTCTAAGCAGAGAACAAATTTTGCTCATCCTTTTAATCAATATGCGTTACATCCTGAATATAAATGGATTAAATTGCATATAGGTAGCTTTGGACTTCAGTTTTCACCATATATTTACAATGGTATAGTTATGACTGGTGCCGGGGTTGAACTTTCGCCAAAGAAAGTTTACAAGTTTAGTGCAATATATGGCCAATTGCAAAAGAAAGTTTTAAGCGATACAAGCCTTTCTAATAATAAACCGGCATTTAAAAGAATGGGATACGCAATGCGCGCAGGAATTGAAAAGGATCAGGATAATGCATATATAACATTTTTAAAAGCAAAAGATATTAATGATTACTTAGGTTTTATAGATTCGACTAAAATTCTGCCTCAAGAGAATACTGCTTTATCTTTTCAAGGATCCAAATTGGTTTTAAAAGGAGTAATTATAAAAGCAGAATATGCAAGAACAGCTTATACTACAGACATTCATTCGACAATGGTTGCAGAAGGAGGAATGAAACCCGAAAACTGGTTTATGAAACAAAAATCTTCGACAATTCATAGATCTGCTGTGAAAGCGAATCTTAATTATAATAATCAATATTTTTCTGCCGGCTTGGGCTATGAAAAAGTTGACCCCGAATACAGAACTATGGGAGCCTATTATTTCAATAATAATTTTGAGAATTTTACTATTAATTTTGCTTTTAATATTTTGAAAAGCAAGCTGAACATCAGTACAAGTAATGGTCTGCAAAAAGATAATCTAAATAAAACGAACATGACTGATAACAAGAGAATTGTCAGTGCTTACAACATCAATTATACTCCAATTCAAAAAATAAATGTAAATGCAAGCTATTCTGACTTTTCGAGTTACACAAATGTTCGATCCAGTTTTGATTATATCAACCAAACTTCACCCTTGGAAACATATGATACATTGAATTACAGACAAATTTCGAAGAATATTGTATTGGGAATGAGTTATCAAATACAATCAGGTAAGATAAAATCTCAGTCATTGAGTTTAAATTTAAATTAACAGACATCCCAAGACAACTCAAATCAGAGCTTGCCCTCAGATACAACAGGTTCGACCGAGAACGGTGTTTCCACAACAAATTTTTATAATGCTGTTACTTCATACATTTTCACATATAGTCCAATCAATCTTACAATTGCCACCAACATCAATTTCAATGTTAATAATGTTGACACCCTAAAAGGAAAAACATGGGGACCAAGTTTGAATGTAGGCAAATATTTCTTGAAGAAAACTTTAAGAACATCATTGGTCTTAAATTATAACACAAGCTCTTCGGGCGGTAAGAAAATTACAGATGTATTTAATGTAAAAACATCTTTGGGCTATGCTATAAAAAAGAAACACAATATCAGCTTAAGTACTCAGTATCAATTACGCAAGAATTTAGCTTATAATTCAGTACCTAAAAAAAGTAATTGGATTTTGGCTTTTACATATTCATACAAATTCATGTTAATTGATAATTCATCCAAGAAGAAATAAAAAAATTAAAGAGAAAAATTTAAATTTTAGAAGAAATGAAAAAAAATTTGATTTCAATTTATACTCTAATATTCTTATTTATTGCTGTCAGTTTAAACGCTCAGAATCAACCAGAAGCCCCAGCAAATAACATCGAACCAACTACCGAAAAGGAAGATGTCGCAGAAGCTGAAAAAGCAGACAATCTCCTTAATTATATTAATGAAAACAACAAATTTATAAGCTCATTAAATTATTTAGATGGTCTAATGTTGCCTGTTGGGTTGAAGCAGGAAAATGCTAAAGCTGACTATGCCATAATTATTACAAAATTCGAAATTAAAGAAGGTAAGTCATTTCTTGATGCTTATTTATCTTTCAAAATTCCGGGCAAGAATAAAAAAATTGCTTTTAAAGGAACGCATCTTAGATTCCATAAGGAAGGAGGGATCGTTGATGGAGTGCTTGAATTGGTTTCAAATTATACTTTCGACTTAACATCTAAAATTGATATGACCTTAAATGGCGGTGGAAAAACATTTGTGGCTTTTGATTGCTCAGGTTTTAAACAAATGACGGTTGATGCTGACATTAAATTTGACCCAACATATTTTCTTCCTGAAGATGAGAATGGCAATATTATTCCTAACAAGAAAATGGTTTCAAATATCAAAACCACATTTTTCGATTGGAATGATTTTCTTGTTAGTGTATCTTTAGAACCTTTTCAATTTAAGGATCTTGAAGGTTTTGGCTTTAAGATATTGAATGCCACCTTGGACATGAGCGATTATGGAAACCCTCCGGCCATAGAATTTGGAAACAATTATGATGATTATTTCGTTGATCCTATGCATAAAGAAACATGGAGAGGTGTCTTTTTGCAAACTATTGAGGTTCGGTTTCCTCCTGAATTTGAAAAGAACTCAAATTCTACAGCAAATTCTACAGTAAATCCTACAACAAATCCTACAGTAAATCCTTCAACAAATCCTACAACAAATCCTGTAGCAAATCCTACAACAAATCCTACATCTAATCCTACAGCAAATTCTACAGCAAATTCATCTAATACTTCAAATGGCACAAATGCTTCAGCTAATCAAGTGAATACACCACAAGTTAACAGATTAGTATTCTATGGCAGCAATCTTAAATTTGACGATCTGGGAATCTCCGGAACAGTAGGCGTTAAAGATCTATTGCCTTTGAATGAAGGCAATATGAATGGATGGAATTATTCTATTGATAATTTTTATATCGAATTTCAGTCCAATTCAATTTCTGCTGTGGGACTTGAAGGACAGTTTGAAGCTCCTTTCATTGAAAGCGAGGAACCTTTGGCATATACCGCAAGTATTGGCGAGAATAGAAGTTATAGTTTTTCTGTAACTGCACAAAGTACAGTTAAAATGGATATTTGGAAAGCTGAATTAGAATTATATGAAAATTCTACGATGGAAATTGCATATAATAATAACAAATTCAGACCAAAATTAGAATTGAATGGCAAATTAAACATGAATCCTTCAACTGATGAAAATCCCAATGAACAATCCGATTTAGATACATCTTCAAGTAAGCGATGCAAAATAAGTAACATTGAATTTGAGGGGCTTAAAATACAACCAGACGATCCCTGTTTTTCTATCGAAAATATTTCTTTCGGAATAAGTCAAAATAAAGTCAGTCGCTTTCCTATTTCCATCAATAAGTTTGGATTTAAAACTGAAAATAATAAGGTTGGGCTTGAGTTAGGTGTAATTGTCAATTTTACCGAAGAGAATAAAGGTGGATTTTCCGGAGCAGGTGAATTTATTATATGGGGACATAAACCACAAAATAAATGGAAATTTCATTCAGTTCAGCTCAATTCAATTTCAGTTGACATTCAAAAATCCGAAAGTTTTAAATTACATGGTAGTGTTACCTTTATTCGTGGCGATGCAACATTTGGGAATGGATTTAAAGGTGAATTAGCAGCCAAATTTGGAAACATCGAATTGGCTGCTTCAGTGCTTTTTGGAAATATTAACAGCATGCGATACTGGTATGCAGATGCCTCTGTAAAACTTGCAGAAGGAGGCATTCCTGCAGGGCCTATCCTTTTAAACGGATTTGGAGGTGGAGCTTTTTTCAGAATGAAGCAGACCACAACAGACAATAACGCAATTGCACAGATTGGTAAATCCGCTTCAGGTGTCACGTACATACCAGATCCATTGATATCTTTAGGATTAATGGCTTCGGTAAATTTTGTTCTTGCAGGAGAAGGGGGCGATAAAGTTGTGAATGGAAATGTGAAGTTAGAAATTGCATTTAACAATAATAATGGCATAAACTCAATTAATTTGTCTGGAAATGCTTATTTTCTTACCCCTCAATTAGATGCAGAATATGCTAAAGTTGCAGAAAATATGAAAGTACTGCTTGAGGCCTCCGGAAATTCTGATTTGATTCCTGTTGAGGGTGATAAATCATCTATCAGGGCAAAAATTAATATGAACTATGATGTTCCTTCAAAAACTTTTCATGCCACCTTTGATGTATATGTCAATATGATAGGCGGAGTTGCTGTAGGAATTGGACCAGATGGAAGAGCAGGTGGTGGTGTAATACATTTTGATCCTGAAGATTGGTATATTCATTTGGGTACACCTGACAATCCAAATGGAATAAAAATGTTGGGATTATCTACATCTACAAATTACTTCATGGCGGGTAACGAGGTTCCCGATATGGCTCCGCTTCCAGGTTATATTGTTGAAAGTTTTGCATCACAAGGTATTACTTTCGATACTGATAGAGGTTCACTATCTGAACTGGAAAGCGGGTCTGGGGTTGCCTTGGGATTGGGCTTTTCTTTTGATACGGGTGATAAAAAATTTTTACAATTCTATGGACGTTTCGGTTTGGGTTTAGGGTGTGATATTATGTTGAAACGTTATAATAATGCAACTTGCTCCAATACAGGTGAAGAACTCGGTATTAAAAACTGGTATGCAAGCGGTCAGGCCTATGTATGGGTACTTGGACAAGTTGGAATTGAAGTAAATATTCTAAAGTTTCATGGAAAATTTGAAATTTTCAAGGTTCAGGCTGCGGCAGTTTTGCAGATTAAAACTCCAAATCCAACATGGATAAAAGGATTGGTTGCAGGCTCCTATAATATATTGAATGGAAAAATCAAAGGAAATTGTAATTTTAAATTTGAAATTGGAGAACAATGTGCATTAAATTTTGGAAGCCCTTTAGCTGGTCAGGAAGTAATTGCAGAGATAAAACCATCGAACCAGGAAAATGGTGTTGATCCTTTTGCTACTCCTCAAGCACTCTTTAATTTACCGATTGACGAGGAATTTGAATTTGAAGATCCTGAAACAAATGTAAAGAAAATTTTTAAAATCGTTTTAAAAGAGTTTTCCGTTAAAAATTCGAGTGGCAATGACATACCAGGAAATATACAATGGAGTGCCGATAAAAAAGTATTAATGATTAAACCGACAGATATTTTATCTGGCAATTCAACTTTTACACTTAAGACATCTGTGACTTTCTTAGAAAAAAAAGGGAATAGCTTTGTAGAACTCAAAGCAAATGATGGTTCTCTTATTGAGGAAATCAAAACGGCAAATTTTGTAACCGGACCGGAGCCAACTTCCATATCTGCTACTAATATTGAATATTGTTATCCCTATTCAGGTATTTACAATTATTATCCCAATCAGAGTAATCCAGGATATATTAAATTGATACAAGGTCAACCTAATTTGTTCATTGTGAAGGCTGGTTATGAACAAAAATTGCGTTTTACAGAAATAGATACCAAGGAGTCTGTTTTTGGTTCATTTTCTTATTCTGGTTTAACAGTTTCCTTGACTCCTCCACAAAATATTAAAGCAGGCAAGGTTTACCAGATGGAAATTATAAATTCTCCTATTGTTGCAAATACATCAATGACTGGAAATATCACAACTACTTCTGAAATACTAACATCTAATGAAAATGATGGCAAGAATTCTACTGTAGAACTAACTTCTCTTGAAGCTACCGGAACCAGAGTTGAACTGGGGGTAACTTGTATTTATTCCAGTGTTTTCAGAACAAGTTTTCACAAAACGATGGAAGAAAAAATGGGTTCATTTCGCAAACAAAATGCCGCAATTGCAGAATTGATACCTGGGGTACATGTACTCGAATCTCATTTGTATGGTGAAAGATTTGATTCACAAGAATTTACTAATTGGAAAACCAATAAGATGCTGTATGCAAGACCTTTGCTTGAAGCAACGGATTGGTACACACAAAATTTGAATGGTTTAAAGGACATAGACCCCTCATTTTTAAATGCTATTGGAATAGAGCCTTATATTCCAGATTCTCAATCAGTTATATTTTTAGAGCCCAATGATACACAAAGTCTTTCAACCGATGAAATGGAAAGTGGATTTGTGAGTAATACAAACACTTTAACCCTTTTAAGGTATTATGTTGGATATGATATTTTTAAATACTTAAATAGATTAAAAGGAGCTTTCGCAGATTATACTGTTACACATGGCTTTCCTCAACAATATAAATACATTGATGATATGCAATATAAAAAGATATGGTATGGGCGCTATCCTGTTGAAATATATTATAGATTGCCGGGAAGCACCAATAATGCCAATCCTTATATTTACAACATTGATTTTAGATAGCATTCCAGTATGAGAGAAAAATTAATTATATATGTATTAATGAAGAAGAAAATGTTTTGTAGTAAGCAAAAGCTCTGTTATTTGAGTCTATTCATATTTACTTTCATTTTTTGTAGTTTCAATTTGAAAACTTATGCTCAGACAAGTGACAGCAAAAACAAATTGTTTATCATTTCCCGACCTTTCAATGATTCAATTCTTTTACGTTGGGCACCTTCAGATTATAAAACCTGGCAAGCAACTTTAAAAAGAGGTTATAGATTGGAAAGATACACTTACAAACGTGATAGCATCTTAGTCATTCCTGCCGAAAAAGTTGTTTTATCTGAGAAAATAATGCAGTTTCCTTTAGAAAAATGGACAGATCTTATTGAAAAAGATAAATATGCAGCTATTGCAGCCCAGGGTGTATTTGGTGAAGATTATAAAGTTGATTATGGGGCTGGAATGACCTTGACAGATGCTTATAATAAAAAGATCGAACAGGAACAACGATTTTCTTTCACAATGTTTTCAGCAGATATGTCTGTGAATGCAGCTAAAGCTTTGGGTTTATGGTATTCGGATAAAAGTATTAAAAAAAATGAAATATACGTTTACCGATTAATGATGGCAAGTAGTGATTCTTTGATGGATCCGATAGATACAGCTTATGTGATGACAGGTAGTGCAAGTTACATGCCTTTGCCTCAAGTTAAAGAAATAACTGCAGAGTTTTTTGACAAAATGGTCAGCTTATCCTGGTATTCTTATTTGTATAAAGAAGATTATGTTGCATATTATGTAGAAAGGTCAGATGATAATGGTAAAACTTTCAAACTGTTGAATCAGGATCCCAGCCTTAATTTATATGGAGATACAAAAACCATTGGTAATGTCTCAATATATAACGACTCATTACCTAAAAATGGTGTAACATATTCTTATAGAATCTATGGAGTAAATTCTTTTGGTGAAAAAGGCCCGTATTCAGTTATAGTTTCAGGAAAAGGGAAACAGGTTATCAAGGCTACTCCTTTTCTTTCGAAATATATAGCTGAGAAAAAAAGTACAACCATTCTTTGGACTTTTCCAAAAGAAGTTGAGCCGGAAATAGCTGGATTTAAAGTTATCCGCTCGGTGGACGATAATAAAGGATTTCAGACAATAGCTGATAAGATAAAACCCAATGTTCGACAATTTGTGGACAAAGCCCCGCTACCATCAGCATATTATAAAATAGTTGCATACAATTCCTATAATATTTCAGTTGAATCCCATTCACTTTTAGTATTGCAAATAGACAGTATTCCTCCTCCTGTTCCCACTGGATTTAACGGTACAGCAGACACTTTAGGACATATTTTTCTTTCTTGGAAAAAGAGTAAAGAATCCGATACACATGGCTATAGAATCTGGCGTTCAGTATCTGGAAACGATGAATACACAAAAATTTCACTTCATCCTGTACGCGACACATTTTTTGTTGATTCTTTGAGCATGATCAACCTCAATGAGAAAATATATTATAAACTTATGGCGGTTGATATACATGATAATGAATCAGGGTTTTCACCTGTGCTAATTGTGGAAAAACCTGATATTAAAAAACCTACAGCACCGGTAATAAAAAATGTTACAAGCAGTATGGAAGGTATAAAAATTATATGGATAGGCAGTTCAAGCAGCGATGTTGTAAAACACATTCTATCATTTAAAACCGAAAAAGACTCTGTTTGGAAAGACATCAAGGAGTTTGCTGAAAAATCCGAAACCACAAACTCATTTATTGACAATAATATTTCTGATGACATCCTGGTAATTTATAGAGTTAGGGCAGTGGACGATGCCGGAAATTTTTCCGATGCTTTTTCCAGATCTATTTCCAGAGTAAAAAAATTCGTTCATAATGAATCAATGGTTGTTAAAACAGAGATTAATACAGAAAAAGGCTCAGTTAATCTTAGTTGGAGGAAAATACAAAATGTAAAATCATTTGATATTTATAGAAAAACTGACCAGAATAAATATACCCTGTTTGCATCTCCTGAAGGAACGTCTGAATCCTTTTCTGATTTTGGACTTAAAATAGGAATTCAATACATTTATAAAATTAGGGCTGTTTATCAAGATGGTACTTTTTCTAAGTTTACAGATGAAATTATTATAAAATTATAACAAAACCTTTTAGAATATTTTTTTGCATTTTAACTTTTTAAACTTTACAATTATGAAAGGTCTTTTTATTTCAATTCTATTTTTTTTAGGATTTGTTTCATATATTATGGCACAGGAACCTGCATTGAGTTATATATTAGATATGAGTTTTACTAAGAAAACGGATTATAATAATCGGGGTGATTGCAGTTGTTCAGCTTCAGCTCCAGATTGTGGATATAAACCAAAACTTTCTTTAAAGGATAATAAAAATTCTAGTATACTAATTCAATACGATGGTAATAATGAAGTCGCTGGTGATGATATTTTTGACGTTTTTTGTTATAACCATCAAACTAGAAAAGCTACTCTTTATAAAGACAATTCATATTCCTTCATCTTAAGTAACACTGTTCAAAGTGGATGTACTGCAGATAATGGCTTTTACCAACCAACTTTTACATTTACTGCAAAACCGGAAGATGCTGGAAAAACAATCGAACTTGATTTACCAGGTTTAACGGGTTGCAATACTTGGAAACTTGTGATAAATATTGTAGAAGTTATAGAAGTGCCGTCCATTGTAAAGGTTAATAATATGTCTGAGAAACAATTTAATGACCAAAGCTTTTGCAGTAACATGGAAATTATTACTTTTGAATTAGATCGAATAATTGATAGTGATCAAGATGTATTTATACAATGCAGTAATTCAGTATTTTTCCCTAAAAATAACTATTACGATAGATGGTTGAATGATTATTTTGTGGACAATGAACTTTCTAATAAAGTATCATTAAATATCTATGAGATTATTGACCCCAGTTGGTATGGCGATGAGATTTATTTTCGATGTTATGCAGACAACGGCGATTATGGAGGATCTGGAAGTATTTTTGGACCTGTAAAATTCTTACAGCAGCTCCCTGTTCCAACAATTATAGAAACCAAGTTAACATCCTGCAATACTGATTACATAAAAATACATGTGGATAATCAAACATACACAGATTATAATGACTTTGCATATTCTATTTCAGACCTAACCTATCCTAATGTTGTACCTACAATTAATTTTAGAGCAAGCCGTGAGGGAAATAATATATTAAAACTAAGATATAAAGTTGGTAATCAACCAATTATTATTCCAAATAAAAATTATAAATTTCAACTTATCAATGGTGCTGATGCAACTTGCGCTGCAAATGTATCAATAACAACCCCTTCTAGACCAGTTCAATTAATTGCCAAATCTTTCACCACGCAAGTATATACTTTTATGGGTAACACATATAACTCAAAATCTTGCGGTTCTAATGACTATAAGCTGAAAGTTTTAATGCAAAGCGGTCAAGCAGCAAAAGTTGGTAGCGTCCAGTTATATCAGTTTCCTACTTGTCCAATTTCCAGCCCACCAGAGGCTACACTTACATATAATACTTCGCAATTTAAAGTTTCAGGAGATACAATAATAATATATTCGGGATTACAAAGCAATAAAACCTATACTGTTAGTGGTATATATGATAGTGACGGATGTAGAGCCACAAACGAATTTACTAACAGCATTTGTTTTTCTTCAACGAATTGTCCAGGAGTATTAACTTTATCGACTCCGACAATTACTCCCGTCACTTGCCATTCTAACAACACTACAGATCCAGCCTTGCGCAATGATGGAAAAATCTCAATTACGATCAGCGGAGGTATTGGTCCCTACAGAGGAGAGCTTTGGGATGTACTAAATAAAGTAAAAATTAAGACTGTTTCCAGTGGAAGTAGCTATAATATTGTTTTTGATGGCATTTCTGAAGGTAAATACAGTGTTAAGCTTACAGACTTCGTGGGAAATAAAAAGCAATCTGCTATATTTACAATGAATTCAAGAAATGAAGTAAAAATAACAAATGTTTTACCTGTTGCCGAAAGTTGTAATGAAAATGACGGTTCTATTACCATCAATACAAATAAAACAGGAAGTGGTCTATGGAGTTACTCACTTGATAGTGTCATTAGTAGTAGTACTTTAGCAAGTTTTTATTTTGATAATAAAAAAGCAGGTAGTTATCTAATTGTTGTTTCCGATGAAAAAGACTGTAAAGTGGATACTAATGCAATTGTTACAAAAGCTCAGGCTTTTACTTTGGTTGATGAAACAACTCAGAATTCCAGTCAAAGTTCTCTTGATGGAAAATTTACACTAAGTATTACAGGAGGAACTTCGCCATTTCATTTAAGGTTGGTTCGCACATTTCCCGACCCTGATCTTACAATTTATAATTCGAACATAACAGGAAGTGATTATACTAATGATGCGTTAAGTACTGGTACATACAGCTATGAAGTCAGTGATGCAAATTCATGTTTCCAAAATGGCACTTTCACCCTGAATGCACCCAGTGTCGGTTTTGCATTAAATTGCAGCTCATCAAATGTAAAGTGTAATGGAAATACCGATGGAGAAATAAATTTGAAACTTATTGATGGCAATATCCCTTTTAACATTAATGTTTTTAAAGAAAGCACCAATATTCTTGAAAACTATGATTTAAATTTAAGAGATTTAGAGATTCCAAATTTGGGAACAGGCAATTATATAATAACAGCCAGTAGTTCAAGCGTTGAACGATCTTGCGCTGTGGTTATCACAGAGCCTAATCCGCTCAATATCTCAAGTGATGTTATAACAACATTATGCACGGAAACCCCCGAAGGAATTGGCACAATTACTGTAAGTGGCGGAATCCCTCCCTACAGCTATTCATTAGATGACAAATTCAGTGTAATTATAGACAAAACGATAACCCACTTAAGTCTGGGTTCAAATACAATGGTTTATATAAAGGATTTTAATGGATGTATAGCAAACCATACAATTTCGGTACCTGAAGTGAATGCGTCAATATTAAATAACGAAATAAAACCGCTGATTGATCCGGTTTTATTCATTGCTGACTCTGCAAAATTAGGTGAATCGATTGTTGTTATAGATGCGTCCTATCCTGTTCCAGACAGCATTGGTTGGAAAATCTCTGGCAATTTTGCAACAGTAACAACAAATGATTATTCTGCAACTATAAAGCCCCTTGAAGCTGGTAAAATATCAATTACTCTAACAGTTTGGAGTGGAATATGTTACACCGAAACCACGCAAGAATTATTTATTTCGGATTCAGAGATTACAGAAGCTAATCTAAAGTTTGAAAAAATTCCATTGATCATCGACTTTAGAATTTATCCAAATCCAAGTTCCGGCGAATTTGAGGCAGAGGTCTCTCTAAGTGAAACAGCCAATATTGTACTTGAACTTTTTTCAGCAAACCCTTTAAGAAAAATACAACGCACAGACCTGAGTGGATTGGAAAAATATGTTCATTATTATTCTCTTGGTCATATACCTTCTGGAGTTTATATTTTAAATCTGTCAGCAGGTTCTGAAAAAAGATCATTGAAACTGGTTAAAGAATAAATTGAAAGAGTTATATAAAAATTAGGCATTTCATCCATAGTAAATTGAAAAGTATTTTTATGAAAAAAACGAATTTCTTTGTAATAGCATGTTTATTTTTATTTTCCATTATTAAAGTAAACGCCCAGATTTTCCCTATTAGAGTTAGCACCCTATTACATTCTCCTTATACTCCATTTCTGAGTAGTTATGGTTCTGAATACTCTAGTAATCTTTCAATCCAAATAATTGCAAACGATGCATCATTAGAAAACTATCCTGTCAGATTGCAGTTTTTCCTTGAAGGTATGTCTGGTCAAGTCATAATGTATTCGAAAGAAATCAGCAGTATTGATCCAATGTACATTTCAAATGGTGAAATCCTTCAATTGGATGGTATGGATGTTTACACTCTGTTTCAAGCAAACAATCTCATTTTTACAGGTATAGACCAGAATTCATACATCTTAAATAATAGAATTCCCGATGGATTATACAGAATAGGATTTCGATTAATAGATGCCACACGCACAAATGTTGCTCTTTCAAATGTTGGATATACGTCTTTTTGTGATTTTTCAATATTGAATCCACCGGCATTAGTTTTCCCATCAAATCAAAGTGTTTTCGATATAACTACAAACAATATTCTATTTCAATGGAATTCAATGAATGTTGGAAAAGCTGTCGCCCGTAAGCTTCTCATTTATGAATTGGATCAGTTTATGAACCCAAGTTTGTATGAAAGCTTTGTAATTTCAAATGAAGATGATGCAACCTATGTATTTGAAGACAATTTAGGCCAATCAAGCTACACATTCAACATAAGCGGATCATTAACACTTGGAACAACTTATGCCTGGCGCGTAAAAGAGTATTCCGCAGATGGAAGCCTTCTTTTTAACAACAACGGATATTCTCCAATTCGATATTTTTCTTATGGAACAAATTGTTTGGCTCCTACAGGAATTGTTCATCACACAGAAGTGAGAAATTCTGCCAACATTCAATGGAATTCTGATCCGGTAAGTAATACCGCATTTAAACTTCGAATTAGAGATGAATCACTTTCTTCCTGGAGCGAAATGCAGGTTTTAAGCGATAGCATATATATTGGAAATCTTATTAGTCCGAGTAAAACATATGAATATCAGTTACAAAGTCAGTGTGGTGGTGTCGTTTGGAGTGATTATTCCCCTGTTCAGGAGTTTACAATGGCCGATCCTGAACCAACTGATTTCATTTGCGGTAAAATAGACTCAGTTTGGTCGCCACAAAATACAAACCCTTTGGAAAAAAACCTGAAAGTTGGTGATACCATTGACTGTGGCAAATATAAAATTGGAATTAATTCACTGCGAGTAAACAATGGGCGTTATTCGGGTGAAGGTTCGGTTAGGCTTCCATTCCTTGCCGATTTGAAATTTCAAGTTGAACTGGATGATATCCAGGTTAATAGCATGTACGAAATATATGACGGAAAAATTATTTCAAAATTAGATCCAGACGCTCTACTTGTATTCACATTAGGTGGAAGTGACTATGTCATGAATGAAGATATTGGAATTTCAAGTGGACTGGCGGGTTTTTCTACAGAATTAAGCTTTTCTTTAAACGAAAATGAGACACCCTCTGTAACTTGGGGAAGCAATAATACTCTGACGATTCATACATCACATGGCGACCAATCTATTGTAATACAGGATGAAGTTCGTCAGGCAACATTTACCGATGCTGCCGGACGCATTTTTGCTGTGGAAGGAGATAATTCTGTCAGACAAATAGGAACTGTTCCGCAAAGTGAAACTTCCGAAATGCAATACAATGCTGCTGTTTCACACTTAAATGACTTGGATGATGACATCATTGTGGAGTTTACAAATTCTGATGATTGGGCATTTGATACATATAAAAACTATTACGATAAAAATGAGTTCGGTGAAGAATATCAGAAAATTAATGGACGATTTATTGCAAACAAAATGATTCCTGTCGGGAAAATAGGGAAAGTTATTGCAACAATAACGAAAGGAACCTTAGATATCAACAAATTAATTTTTAAAACCCCTGCCGGAACTATCTATACTCCAGTAATTGTAAACGGAAAAGCCGAAATTACGATTTCAGGAGGCGAAGCCAACGATGGACAAGAATTATTCGCAGTATATCAAAAAACAGAAACCAAAGAAGTTTCTGTTGGGAAAATAAATATTTTTTCTTATGATATGCAGTCGTATAAAGTTTCCCTCATTAATACAACGAACTCAAGCATAAATACGAATACTTTAGCTACAAATATAAACAGTTTATATTCAAAATATGGAATAGAATACAATTTAGAATCAGTAGATTTCAAAGATAACACATGGGACACACAGTCGCCCGGAATTCTTTCTATAACTGGAACGAAATGTATGTCAAGAAATTCAACAGAAATGCAGGCATTGATAGATGCTTTTAAAGCCAAGCGTCCGGTAAATGAGGAAACACTATATCTATTTGTAGTAAACCAAACAGATTCGGCAACAGGCATATTTTCAGGCGATATGCCTGTTGGAGAACAATTTGGTTTCCTTGTTTCTTCCGATCTTTCTTCCTCAAATACCTCAAGAACTGTTGCTCACCAGATTGGACATGGAATATTCAAGCTTATTCATACTTTCGACGATTTCTATGCTATTACCAAAGGAAGCACCGATAATTTAATGGATTATACTGCCGAAGGTAAAAATCTTGCAAAAAGACAATGGGATGAAATGTTTGATCCTGCAGTTAAACAGAACTTGTTTAAAAAGAGTCTAAATCAGGATCTTGTTACAGAAACACCAACTTTGGATGGTACATTACAACTTATTATAAAGCAGGATATAAAGGCTGGTGAAATGGTCAAGATAGGGCCTTTAGAAATAACATTTACTGAAGCTCCTGTTAAAGATCCTTCTTCCACAGTAAATGAAAATAAGTTTACATCCAACAGTTGTATAGTAAAACTCGGAATGAAGGATCCGGATTTTCAGAGTCTTGTTGAATACAGACTTTATGATGCAAAGATTAATTATTCCACTGCACCCTCTGATAATAAACTAATTTCGGCTTCAATTACTTATACAGGTCTGGGTGAATTCACTTATTTAGGCACGATAGGAGGCAAAGCAACAAATGCATCTCTGCAGCTTGATAACAATGGTAAATTGTCTGGAAATATTGACTTTACCGCAATTTTAGAAAATGAAGCGGGTATAGATAATTTTATTTTTATTCAACCCGATATACAAGGTAATTTAAAGTTCAGCTATAATACAAATACTACCGATATTTTCAAAGGCAGTGTTGATTATTCAGGCATCACAGCTATGAGCATTTCAATTAGAAAGGGAAATGGATTAATTGTATCACAAGGTGGGTTAAAACCAACCGCCAATGGCGACCTAACAACGAATTTTCAGGGAGATATTGTAGTAAGTTATTCCGCGGCAAATGCAAATTATCATATTTCATCAATTGATTTTGCATACGAAATTTATCTAAAAAAAGCTTCTTTTAAAGTTAATAATTTTACAGCAAAATTAGATGTTCAGAATGTTGATGGTTTTATTGGTACTGTTCATTTAGATCTCAAATATAATGGAACATCCATTGAAGCAGTTGCAAGTTCCGCAAATACAGGACAGATGGCTGTTTATGGATTTACATTTGATAAACAGTTTATTAAGGCAAAGTTTTCTAAAATATTAGAGCTCGAAGAATTTAAAGCAGATGGTTTTACAGGTAAATATGATGGAATATATGAAGGTGAAACAGTTACCGGAGAGATTACAAATGCAATTGCAATTTCAACGGCTGGAACTTTTACTTCATTAGATGGTAAAGCCTCAATTGAAACTCAAAAATATGGTAAATATCTCTTGGATAATTCTACCTATAATTCTAACGACCAAAAAGCCATATTTGAAGCTGCAAAAGATGCAGATAATACAACAACTTCTAAAGTGATAGTGAATGTTTTATTTTGCGAATCTGGGGCTATTGAGCTTACATCAGTTTCGTCAGATCAAATTTTTTCTTTCGGTCCAGTCCAAATTTTATTTGATAATAAATATGACAGAAACACCTCTGGTAAAACTAAGAGTGCAACTGTTAAATTTAAAATTGAAGATGGTGAATATTCAAAAGCTGTCGAATTTGCTGCCGATGTATTCTATAAGTCGGATGGTGGAATCATAAACTTTGTCGATATTAACAAATCAGATCTAACCCTACCATTTGGTAAAATATACGCTTTCGATGCACAACTAAAAAGCATTACTTTAAAATATTCTTCCTCATCAACAGAGGTTTCGACAAATTTAATTCTGAACACTTTCTGTACACTTAGTGCAGATGTGCCTGTTAGAGACTTTCTTATTGTTGGGAGTGAAGCCAGTGGTATTGTTACATTTACCAGTACAGAAAAATTCAATCAGGGTACTTCAATCAAAGGGATCTTAAATTACAGCCAACTTCAAAATTATAATCTCAAACTTAAAATAGGTGAGGAGATCATATATTCAGTTCCAATTAATACTGCGTCCACAGAAGAAACTACTGTTTCATATAAGAAACTAAAAATAGATTTTTCACCTGGTGGATTATTTTCTTTGGTCGATTTCGCAGATAAGGCTTCCGTATGTGTTGATGCTTTTTCGTTTAAGTATTTGTTTCATATAGGAAAGTGCAAAGCCGAAATTCCGGAAGGATTTATTTCCGTTGCATTTTATGGAATTCCTGGCATTGCAGATAAGCCTGCAACGGAAGAATCGTCACCTTATGCCTTGGGGGTAAAATATCAATTTGATAGAGAAACCATTACAGCTGGAGTTTTTGTAAGTGATGTTAATTTGTTCTGTGGTTTTAAAATTGCCCAATTAGATGCAAAAATTACATTTGAAAATCAAACTTTTAAAATTAAAAAAATATCCATAGATGCAAAAGTTATAAATGAATCATTTACCGGTCCCAATAGTGTTGCAGCTGCAGGAAAAGATTGTGAGGGTTATGATAAAGATGATCCAGCTTGCATTTCCAATATGATTGATATGAAATTGCTGTGGGAGGATATGGAATTTAAAAAAATAGAAATCGTGTCAGACATTTCATATAAAGGGTTTCTATTTCGGATTTCAAATTTTGTTTTCGAAGCTAATGTTGGGTTTAAAGCGAGTGCTGAAATGAAATATGGTGACAGCTTTTTAAGTGTTACAAATTTAGAAATAAAAACTGATGGGACTTTTACATTTGAAAAAGCAGCAGGTCATTTAGACAAATCCCCACTTTTATTAGATGTTGAGGCAAGCTTAACCGGAGATCAATTTGCGGGTACATTTACAGCAGAATTTGGTTCCATGTTTGGATTGAATGGTACATTAATTCTTGGCTCTGCAAAAAAAGCGAATAATGAAGCTTATAACTATGGTTATTGTAATTTAGCAGTTAAAACCCAATTGGCGTTTTTGGGACCAATTAAATTAAAAAGAATTGGTGGCGCCTTTGGTTGGAATGCAAGTATTAGCTATGTCAATGGAGTGGCAAATGCAACACCCATGTATGGTGTTTATGCTGTTGGTTTAGATCTTATGATTGGTGATGCTTTAGGAGCATTTGAAGTTGGTATCAATCCACTATTGGCAAACTTTGGAAATAATTACTTTGCTTTTACTGCAAATGGTATTGCAAATATACCTGCAAAGGACCCTTGGATAACAGCAGGTTTATCTGTTAATTATGAATGGCCTACTCACAATTTTTCTGCAAGCGTATTTACCAATATTTTGATGCCTGCAGCAGAATTAGACCTATATATAAAAAAAATTCCTGCGGGTGGAATATTAGATGGTAAAATAAATCTTGCTATTACGAGAACAAAGGCTTTACACAGAGCTGTTGGTGTGTTAGACGTTAGCATTTTAAAAAGTTTTCCATTAAATTTTACATTAAAAGGTAATTTAGATAGTCAACAAAATTTTGATCCAACAACAGGTGCTTTACTATCTGAAGCCTCCTCAGTCTCTGGAAGTTTAGCAGGAGGAATCAATTTGAAAGCAGATTTCTTTTTATTTAAAACCATATTCAATTTAGGCATTGGGGCATCTGTGAGCGCAGTTTGCGATTCAAAAGGAATCAAAGACTTCTCATGCGGAGGTAACTTTAATATTGATGCAAAGATTACGGGTAGTGATGAAAGTGATGTACTGGCTGGATTTGCGGCAAGCATGAATGGAAAAGTGGATTATATTAGAGATGTAAATAGGCTTAATTTGTCAGGAAAAACAAATGTTTCTGTTACTATAATAGGGATTTCCTATTCAACTGAATTTCCAGTAAATGAAACATATACAATGTAAAAATGTAAATATAAAATGAAAAGGATTTTCTTAGTTATTATTATTGTATTATCTACAATTTCTCTGTTTGCTCAAACAGAGAAATTTTTTGTACGTGGTGAGGTTGGTCAAAATAAAGTCAAGCTGGTTTGGATTCCGCAAAAATGGAATATGGAAATAACTGCTTTCGAAATAAAAAAGCGAAAGTTGACGAATAATATTCCCGGTCCTTGGGAAAAAATAAATGATTCGTTTATTATTCCTGGAATTAGCAGTTCAAATAACCTAAATTTGGTTGAAAAAAATTCGGACGATTTGCTAAATTTGGAGCAAAAGAGGGTCAAAATTATAGAAAGATCTCAAAACCATGGAATTTTGTCTAAAGATAGTCTCAATAAGATTTTTTCTCATCAGGATGGAGTTTCTTACATTGCAATGCAAATATCTCTCGATTACAAATTCGCACAATTACTTGGATTTGCTTTTTCTGAGTCATATTCTCAGAAAGATGTAATTTATGAATATGGAGTATTTTCTGTATATGATACAAAGGAATCTTCAAATCCTTTAGGCATATACAAAGTGAATAATAAACCACCAGATTTAAACGTAAAATTTTCCAAACATGCATTTGTTCCGCATAAAAAATCAAAGTTAATGGAAATTAATATGTTTTTAGATCCAAATTCAACAAATAAAAAAGATTTGCTCGGATTCGATTTATATAGAAAAACTGACAATTCCACACCCGAGAAAAGAAATAAAGGTTACCTGTTGGTGGCATCAACTGGCAAAGATTATTGGATAGGTTATAAAGATTCTGTACTGGATTTTTCAAAAAAATATACATATTCTGTCATTCCTTTATCTCTTTTTGGCAGTCAGGGAACACCAACAGAGATAATCTTCGATCCGGCCGATTACTCTGATACTATTCCTCCTTCAAAATTGGAACACAAGGTTTCATTTGGTGACGACTTTGTTAAAAACGGAGTTCAAATTTCGTGGCAATTTGACCCTGCTTATGAAAAATTCATTCAGGGATTTGTCCTTGAACGAACGGTTGACAAAGGCGATAAAATTGTTCAGATTTCAAAATTGCTTCCTGCAAAACAGCGGGCTTTCAAAGATGTAAATGTCCCATTTCTGATTAAAGATCAGTATCTTTATTATAGGTTAAAAACAATTGTTAATACAAACCTTTTTTATCTGAGCAACTATATTTCTATTTTATATCATCCTGTTGACAAGCTACAAGCCCCTAAAAATCTTACAGCACAAATGATTACTGAAAATGATCAAAAATACATCTTATTGAAATGGGATACAATTCCTAAAAATAAATACTATAAAACAAAATACACACTATTTTGTAACAGAGCTACGAGTGAATTAGCGCATGAATCATTGATAGGAGCAATTAGCGAAAATCAATTCAAATATGAAATAAAAGGTAATAACGGCTTAGAATATATGTTTTGTGTTGCCGCAATAAAAAATGATGATTTATACAATTATGGGAAACTCTCAGATACATTGGTCTTTTTTATTCCTACAACTTTTGTGTTTAAACCCTTGAATGTGAAAGCTGAGTTATTAGATAAAAAAATTAAAGTGCGATGGGATTACCCATATAAAATAAAAGATCTTGCTGGTTTTCAAATTAAATTGGACAAATTTGTGATAGATATAAATGCCGAACAAAATATGACGCAATATGAATTTACGTCAGAGGAACTTCCTGTAGGAAGTCACTATATAAGTATAAATGCGTTTACGAAATTCAATTATAAATCCAGTTTTACAGATCAGATTCATCTGCCTGTCAAGTAAATAATGATTTATATTCCTATTTCTCGCCAAAAACTTGGCATAAATTATATTGAATTATCCATTTAGATGCTGAAGGCTAAAAATAAAGGTTTCGTGATAGTTTGGCTAGGTTTATAGCCACATAGTGGCGATATCTTTGTAACTTGGCAGGGGGAGTTTATCTACATATTACAAAGATGCCGCCACTACGTGGCTGAACATATATGGCTATTTCAAAGAATTTTAAGTTTCTCGCTGTTCCGCATTTGAATGGATAATTCTAATTTTTATTATTTCCTGTTTTATTCTATCTATTCCATGATAAAATTTGATTTCAAACCAATCGTTTATAGAACCTCGAGTTATTACACTTTCAAATATTTGTCGAGCATTTTTTGCACAGGGCTTTGTCCTGCGCTTTTGCTTATAGGCTTTCAGCCTAACTAAACGACATTGATTCCTGATTTATAGTTTACCTCAATTTTAAAATATAATCCATATTTTTTGCATGAAATCGATAAACTTCTTTTCCTTCAATTTTATGCTCATCTTCTTGTTTTATAATATAATAAGCTTTTAAATCCTTTTGAGCAGTGAAAGGTAAAATTGCATTCTTTTCTCTTTCATAATAAAAGACAAAAACACGTGATGGCAACGATCCTTCAAACATATAAACATCCTGACCTTTTGTCATTTGTGCTATTATTTTAGCGCTTTCCTCAAAAACCTTGGGCTCACCTGCCCTGTCTCTTTCTGGTAAAATTGTGAAATTGAATACAAAACGGACAGCAATCATTCCTATCACAATAAAAAACAATGTATTCCATTTTAGCTTTTTCAACCACAAAAAGACCAGAATAAATATTAGGAATACAAACGTCAACTTTGCCCAAAGCAGAGGAATAAAATTAAAATTAGGAATAAAAATAGAAATCAAGATGGCCAGACCAGCAGCACCAGCAATAAAATAAGCCAAAATATCAAAGATTTTTTGCTTGATCTGTGAAGTATGGAAATTCTGCGTGAAGAAATAAGACAGAACGATGCCCCACAAGGGATAGAGCATATAAACATAGCGTTGCCGCGTTCCGGGTGAAATCCAATATAAGGCAGCATTTGCCAAAAGAATAAACCACACGAAACGTACAAATTCATTTTCTTTTATGGCAGACCTGAATTTTTTGAATGGAATGAAAATAAGCATGAGCAGAGCAGGAAAGTTATTCAATATAAAATTTCCTGGAAAAATAAACAAATTGGCAAGCAAATCGCCAAAGCTATGACTTGATGCGGTTCTCATTTTGATGTGTTCAACAAGAACATCCATAAAACTACTGATCTTATTGTATAAGCTATAAACATAAAAATAGCCAAAAACAATCAAAATAAACACAAAAACACCTACAAAATGGGCAGGGTGGAATAGAAATTTTATCTTCCTTTTCAAGAATGCCAATGCCAAAAGGCTTACCCCCAAAAAAGCAATACTGGGAAAACTTTTTGTTAGAAATCCAATGGCCATTAAAGTGTATGTCCAAATATACATTTGCCAATATTTTTCTTGGCGGTCAAATCGAAAAATTAGGAATAACATCAGGACTGTAATGTAGGAATAAAAAATATCGATTTCGCCCAAAATTACGAAGTACAAAAACAAATCGCCACAAACCAAATAACAGACAGATGCAACAACCGCCGTAGTAAAGGATATATACTTCCTGCAATATTGAAAAATAAGAAAACCAGTAAGCAGATGAAAAACTGGTGTAAAAAACCTGACAGCAAATTCGGAGTAACTTCCAAAGATCTTGAAAGCTAAAATGATGATCCAGTTCCAAACAGGAGGTTTTATATAATAGAATGCGCCAAATTCTGTTGGAACAATAAAATTTCCTGAAAAAAGCATTTCAATCGCAACAATGGCTCGGCGCGGTTCTTCCAAAACCAAGGGAGCAATGCCCAAATTGTGAAACAGGGAAACAACAAAAAGTGATAAAATAGTGATGATAAGAATTTTTTCGTTTTTCGTTCTAAAGCTTATTTCCAGGGGTTTCATTTTCTGATGTTTTTATGTCGAATATTTTCTTGTTTTCAAATGCAAATCGTTTGGTATAAAAATTATAAAAGAATATAATTCCAATGACAAAAGCTTTGGTAATGAACTGATGTTGATTGAAAAACGGAATTCGGGTGAATAGAAAAATGAGTAATGAACTTATGCCTATTCCGATCAAGGAAAATGTCAAAGAGAGCCAAAAGGCATTGATTTTTTTTCTTTGTAACTGAAAAACAAATTTATCCTGTAGAATGAAATTAATAATCATACCTGCCAATGCAGAAATAATGTTGGATAAAACAGGTTTAAGATACCAAGTTACCAATGTCAGATATGTACAATAATCTACTAATGTGGCGATTATTGAGGTAAAGCCAAATTTAAGTTTTGGCAACAAAGCTCTTTGAAAAAATACTTTTATATTCTCCATAGTTTATATTTTGCTTATTGGGTCTAAGATTTTGAATGAAAATTTTCTTCAGGAGGTTGAGGAAAAAATCGAAGATTACCAATGGAAAATAAGATCACTCAATTACCTCAAAAAGCAAGGGCAAAAGTATGAATATTCGTTTAACAAAGAAAACTTCATGCAAAATTTTAACATACTAAAAAAACTTAATTTTTTCATTGAAGGAAATAATTTCTATTATTTTTGCAGGCCGATATAGATTTCAATTCTATGCAAAAAATTATAGACAATGTGAAGGCAAATGATCGTATCATTTTTGCCCTTATCTTTATATTAGCAATTCCTGCGTTTCTGATTCATTTGGGATATATGCCCGTAATGTTCGGAACAGATGAACCACGGCGAGCGCTGGTGGCCCTCGAAATGCTTATTTCAAAAGATTATATCACTCCTACGCTGAATGGAGAACTATATTTCAATAAACCACCTTTGTATAATTGGATTATTTTAGCATTCTACAAAATTACGGGAAATACATCCTCTCTGGTTCTAAGGCTACCGATGATTTTGGCTTTAGCAGGTTTTTCTTTCACCATTTTTTATTTCCTGCGTAAGCATTTTGATCGTTTGTTCAGTTTGTTGGTTGTGGGCATGGTGTTGACCTGTGGCAGAATACTCTTCTATGATTCAATGTTGGGATTGATTGATATTTGTTTCTCTTTGATCGCCTTTACCATGTTTATGATGGTATATCATTATGCAAAAAAAGAGAAATACTGGCATCTTTTTTTGTTGACTTATATGCTTACCGCTTTGGGTTTTCTGATGAAAGGTTTGCCTGCAGTGGTTTTTCTTGGAATCACTTACCTGACTTATTTTATTTCAGAAAAAAAATTTAAAAAGCTTTTTTTGCCTCAGCATTTTGTGGGTATTGCATTATTTATCATCATAATAGGTTCTTATTATTGGGCTTACAATTTAAAACATCCGGATTCACTTTCTACAATCGCTTCTACAATTTTCAATGAATCATCAAAAAGAACCGTTGCAAGTTTTGGAATTTGGCCTACAATTCTTCACTTGTTCACATTTCCTTTCGAAGCCATTTATCATTTTCTGCCTTGGTCTTTGGGTATTTTACTTTGTATTCGCAAGGGATTTTTCAAAGATCTGAATGCTAATCCTTTTGTGAAATATTGTGCATTAATTTTCATATTTAATATATTGATTTATTGGTCATCTGTGGAGGTTTATGCTCGATATCTTATTATGTTTTGTCCATTGATTTTTACTGTGTTTGCTTATAATTTTAAATGTCTGGAAGAAAAAAATCAATGGAAATTGAAAACCCTCGAATGGATTTTCGTTGTGGCATCCTTCATCCTTTTGCTGAGCTTTATTGCCATACCATTTATTGATTCCCTGAGATCATTGGGCATACCCTATTTTTATGTGAAAGTGATTATTCTGATTGGAATGGCAGTTGCGATTATTTACTTGATGCTCAAAATTCCTGTCAAAAGAATGATCTTTTTTGTTCTGATTCTATTGGTTGCCAGAATCGGATTTGATTGGTTTATACTACCCCACAGACTGAAAGATTCCGGCTTTGATGTTTTGCATAAAAATCTTGTTGAGATTGGCGAAATGACAAAAGGTCATACCTTGTTGCTGACCCGTAATGCAAATTTTCGGGATGCTGAAACTTTTTATATTGAAGATACCCGTAGAGAAATGCTTCGGGTTGTTGAAAAAATTGAGGATTATAATGCTTTTTATATAGCAGGACAAGATGATTTGGTGGGTAAAAACTACAGAATCATCAAAGAATTTCATGTAGAATGCACTAAATTGAAAGCCTTTCTGGTTAAATTTGAAAAGAAAACCCCATGAAATTAAGCGCCAAAAGCAAAAAATACCTGAAGCTTGTAGCAAAAATTATTCTAACGATAATTGCGCTCTTGTACATATATTATAAGATTGATTTAAAGGCAGTTGCAGAAATCATTCGCAGAACAAACTTTTATATGATATATCCTGCTATCTTACTATTTGTGGTTTCAAAGGTTTTGTCTTCATTCCGCCTCACGTTTTTCCTGAGATGCATTCCAATTTCCATGAGTGAAAGAGAAAATCTACGATTGTATTGGCTGGGTATGTTTTATAATTTATTCCTTCCCGGTGGAATAGGGGGGGATGGATACAAAGTATTCTATATCAATCAGGAATTTAAAGCGAAAGTAAAAACAACAATTTGGGCTATACTTCTTGACCGGGTTATTGGTTTGCTTGCCTTGTTTTGCCTGGCTGTTGGATTGTCTTATATTGTTCCCTTTCCCGAAAAATGGAAATATTTGGTTTGGAGCTTGATTCCGCTTTCCATATTGATTGCATTTTTTGTGATGCGTTGGTTCTTTCGCAAATTTTCTAAAGTATTTTGGATTACAAACCTTTACTCGTTACTCGTGCAGTTGGCGCAGGTAGGCGCTGCTTTTTTTATTTTGAAAGGCATTGGTATAAGAGAAAACATTTTGCTTTATTTGTTTCTTTTTTTAATTTCATCCATCATTTCGGTATTGCCTATCACCATTGGTGGATTAGGTGCGCGCGAAGTTACTTTTGTAATTGCATCACAATGGTTTTTGATAGACGTCAATGGATCAATTACTTTAAGTTTAGTTTTTTACATGATCACAGCTTTGGTTTCTTTGGTTGGAATATATTATACTTTCAATTACAACAAAATAAAACATGGTCGAATTTTAGAATCGGAAATACCTGATAAAAAAGATGATAAAGACATTAGATAAATATATTATTAAGAAATACTTAGGTACTTTCTTTTTTACAATTGGCTTGTTGATGTCGATTGTAATCGTGTTTGACCTTTCGGAGAAGATGGATGAGCTTTTAAGTCGTGATGCACCACTTTTAGCAACAATTAAATATTACCTAAATTTCATTCCTTACTTCATCAATCTTTATGCTCCTTTGTTTGCTTTCATTGCAGTTATCTTTTTCACTTCAAAAATGGCCGCTCGCAGCGAATATGTAGCAATGCTGGCAAGCGGAACCAATTATCATAGAATTCTTCGGCCCTATTTTATTGCTTCATTTATATTATTTGTTTTCTCTTTGTCCTTGAGCAATTTTATCATTCCTCGTACTAGCCAGGATCGAATTGATTTTGATAATCTTTACTTGAATCCTTATACAAACAAAGATCGAAATATTCATCGCCAAATCGAAAAAGGCGTTTTCATGTACATCGATTTTTTTAATACCAAAGCCAATGTTGGGTATAAATTTTCTTTGGAAAGATTCTCTGGATCGAGCCTATTATCCAAGATAAATTCTGAATCAATCCGATGGGATTCTGTTAAAAAAGTTTGGCATTTGAATGATTATCAATTGAGAGTATTTTCCAGCAAAGGTGATAAGCTGGTCATCGGTAAATCATTGGATACAACCATCAATGTTAAACCCGAAGATTTTGGTCGTTGGGATAATGCATTCGAAACCATGGATTATTTTCAGCTCAATCGACAGATTGAAAAAGTACGTCTTTTTGGTTCATCCAATATAATGGTTTTTCTGATTGAGAAATATCGACGTGTTTCCGCTCCTTTTTCCATTTTCATACTCACAGCTATAGGAATGTTTTTATCCAGTCGAAAGTCGAAAAAAGGCGTAGGTATTCACTTAGGTGTAGGTGTGGGATTGGCTGCGAGTTATATCTTTTTTGGTCAGGTTTCTACTCAGTTTTCACTCGTTATGGGTATGAGTCCTATTTTGGCCGTCTGGATACCCAATTTGCTTTTCATGTTTGTGGCTGCCTATTTGTATGTGAAAGCACCAAAATAAAAATGAACTTCGAAATTTCAGAACTCCAGTAACAGCGCAAACTATTATATTGCATTTTTTCTAAATTATTCTTATAAACCTGCCATCAAGGCACTCAATCGAAGGTACGCCGCTGGAGCGGGCTGACGAAGATAATGGATTGCGTAATTCCTTGGGACAATTTCTGAAAAACCCATACCGTTATTATATTCTTGAATTTTTCGTTCTTTTGTTCCTTAGAAAAAGGACAGAGAAAAGAAGTTTAAAATATAAGAAATATTTCAATTAGGAATAATGAAAAATGATGAATTAAGATCATCCCGAAAAAATGCAAAATTATATTTGCGAACATACTTTGATAAACGCCTGATTTTTAAACATAGCTTCAAGAGTTCTCAATTTAGCGTAAGTTTTATTCGCTTTTAACATCAATCACATAATCAACAGCTTCGCTGCCAGCTTTGTAATTTTTTGCAATCACTTTGATCAAAAATCTGCCGGGTTTCAAATTCGTGACAACGATCTTTGAATACCCTTCGCCATTGCCATTGTCATCGGTTGAAACGATGGCTTCGGCACCAGTATAAAGAAACACCTCCGTATCTGCATTTTGAAGTTTTCCTTTTGAAGTTGTGATGGTTATTTTGCTGTGGTTGGCCGGAATTTCTAACTCAAACCAATCTGCCGGGTCAAAATCCTGTGTTTTATTTTCACCCATATAGATGCTATGAAAGGTATGTAATTGCTTGTCTCCCGAAGTAATTTTTGTTGCCATTTCCTTTGAATTATCTGGCTCAAACATATCAAAGCTATAGATTTTTCCATTGTTTCCGCTTTGAGAGCTCCATGCCTTTTCTTTCATTTTTTTTATGGATGAGAGCATGATGCCAACCTGCCCAGCGGTGAATTTGTATTTGCATTTCATAAATTCGTTGTAGGACATAATATTCGTGGCATCAGGTTGATAAAGATCACCCCATCGATCCTTCATGGAAGCATTATATTTGCAGCTTTCATTGGTTCTTCCAGACAATGAAGGTTCTGCGGGAGTGTCGCATAGACCATCGCCATTCACTTCGCATATTAACTTTTTCCCGTGCCCAAATTTAAATTTTCGGGTTCTTGAAACAGCTTCTTGTTTTCTTTTGCCTTTTTTCCAATTATGATGCGTATGCAGTAATCCAAAAAAATGCCCAACTTCGTGTGAAGCTGTTGTATATGAATTTCTCCTGACAATCAAAGCATGGTTTATCTTGTTGTAATTACCTCTTATGGGGATACTGCTTTTAAATAGTCTTTTCTTTGTAATGTATTCTACCACAAGTATATTTATGCAACCTTTGGATCGGTGGCGGCGACTCTGGATGGGAGCTTCCAAGTAATACCCCATTACTTTATGTTTGCTGTTATTGATATATTCAACATCATTGCGCATATAAAAACTAATACCAACATTGTTTTGCGAGTAAATATCATTCATTTCTTTGATTAAAGCTTTCAATTCATTTGGTTGAGCACCACCAGAACGATTATTTTCGCGGTAAACCCAAAATTTTACAGGTACTTTATAAATTGCATTGTCAATTCCAAATGTTTTCTCATAATACCCGACAGAATCAAGCTCATTCATCAGAATTTGGTTATTGCCTACATAAAACAATTTTTCGAATTTTCTTAACGAAATGCCTTTTGTACCGCAGGCATCGGCGTATTTTTGACCAAAATTTTGGTTAATCAGGGTGAGTATTATAATGAATGTTAAAAAAAAATTTTGCATCTCACTTTCGTTTTAATTTAGAAATATTACTGAATTTTTTGACCAGTCAAATAGAAATCAATGGTTTGCAGAAATTTAACTGCTTTAAATGGTTTACTTACAAAAGAATCAAATATGTCTCTTGGAACATCTATCATTTCGCTAACCAACACATAGGCCGTTTGAGCAACAATGGGAATATTGGGATTGATTTTCCTTATTAAGCCAGTTGCCTCAATTCCATCCATTTCAGGCATGCGTATGTCCATCAGAATCAAGTTGCAAGTGTTTCCTTTTTCAACAAAATCAACGGCTTCTTTTCCATTTTTTACCCAACAAATCTCGACCTTGCTTCTAAACAAAAGTTTTGAAATCAGTTCATAGTTTGTTTGCTCATCTTCTACAAGGAGAATGACTTTACCACTCCAATTGTACTCAGGAATAATGGATTCTATATTTTCAATATCTTCGGAGATGGAGTTGCCTGCAACAAAGGGAAGAGTAAAATAAAATGCCGATCCCGTATTGAGTGTTGAATCCACCCAAATTTTTCCATTTAGCATTTCTACAAGACGCTTCGATATGGCTAAGCCCAGACCTGTGCCACCAAAGGTTTTTGTTTGACTTTCATCTATTTTTCTAAATCTTTCGAAAATTACCTCCAGAAGGTTTTCAGGTATTCCTATTCCAGAATCTTTCACATAAAACTTAATAAAGCCTATATGCTGAGGATCAATTTCATAACCATATTCTACAAAGCCATTTTGTGTAAATTTTATGGCATTACCAACCAGATTCGATACTATTTGTTTAAATCGTTGTATATCAGTCTTTAAAATTAGAGAATCTAATGCAAATTGTGTTCTGATTTCTGTGTTTGTCTTTTGAAGTTTGATTTTATACTGTTCAAAAGTAGCCTGAAGATCTTCGAGTGTTTTATTTATATTGCAATCTGAAATATTGATTTTTAGCTGATCAGCCTCAATTTTCGAAATATCAATGATGTCTTCAATCAGCGTGAGCAACATTTCGCCACTCGAAGTAATATGATTGACATATTCTTTGACCTCTTCGTGTGTTAGCTCTGGATCAATAAGTAAATCGGCAAATCCCAAAATTGCATTCATGGGAGTTCTTATTTCATGCGACATATTTGCAAGAAATGCTGATTTTAGTTTGTCGGCAGTTTCTGCTTTTAGCTTGGCAGCTTCAAGTTCCTTGGTTCTTTGTTGAACAATTTCCTCCAAATCCTGCATTTGCTTCAAATTTTCTTCCTCATTCTTTTTGCGTGTAGAAATATCTGAAACAATGGCAATGACAGAATCGTTTTTGGTATTATCATCTCGGAGTATCGTTGCCGATATCATCAAATTCATGACACTTCCATCGAGGCGATTCATGCTCACATCAAAGGACTGTGGATAGCCCGAGAAAACTTTTCCCATAAATTCTTTAAATGAATTTCTCGTGTTCTCTGTGATCAGGTGCAAGAAACCATCCCTCATGAGAATTTCATTGGAATATCCTGTCAAACGGTTAAAAGCAGAATTGATGCGAATAAATTTGAATTCGGGATTGAATACTGCAATGCCATCATTTGCATTGGTGATGATGGATTCCATATATGCCTTTGACTTTGCTAACTCCGATTGTGCTTTGATCAATTCCTGATTTTTTCTGAATATTTGATCGCGCTGCTTTGTTACCTGATCGCGTTGGGTACGCATATTTTCTTTTTGACGATTAATTTCCTGTGTGCGCTCTCCAACAAGGTCTTCCAATATTTTTTTATGCTTACTGAATTTCCTTTCTCTTGCCTTAATAATGTAATAAATGATCACAATTCCTACCAATACAAGGAAAATGAAGAACCAGAATGTTCTGTAAAAAGGAGGATTTATGATGATCCTTACGCTATATCCTTCTTCATTCCAAATACCACTTTTGTCTGCGCCTTTTATTCTAAAAATATAGGTGCCAGGTGGAACATTTCCATAAGAAGCATAATTTCGATTTCCTACATAATTCCAGTTTTTATCCAAACCTTCCAAGATATAGGCATATTCATTATCGCCGGGAGAAGTGAAGCTGAGCGCCGCATACTCAATCAGAAAGGTGTTTTGATTATAGGATAGCTCTATTTCTTTAATTTCTGTGATGGATTCTTTTAAGATCTTTTGATTAGAATTTAGCTCTATGGGGACATTATTTACATGCAGATTGATAAGAGCAAGATCCGGCTTTTTGCCGCTACGCTTGATGCTATCTGGGTTGAAGCTTACCAAACCACAAATGCTTCCCAAAAGAATTTCATTTTTCATGGTTTTAAAATAAGCGCCATAACTAAATTCATTACAAAGCAAGCCGTCTTTTTTTGAGTAATTGGTGAACAATAATTTATCTTTCTGATAAGGATTGAAAGTGGAAATACCATAGTTTGTGCTCAACCACAAGTAATCATTGTGTTCTATTATGCCATAAACAACGTTGTCCGAAAGACCATCCTGCTTATTGATGCGAACAGATCTGCCTGTTTTTTTGTCGAGTTTGTTCAATCCACCTCCCCATGTGCCAACCCATAAAAATCCCTCCTTATCTTCGTGCAAACACCAGATATCATCTGAGCTAAGGGAATGGGAGTTGTTGGCTTCATTGATGTATTTGGTAAATTTATCTTTGCCCAAATCATCAATAGATAAATGATACAATCCCAAACCTGAAGTACCAACCCAAACGGAACCAGGTCTATCTTCTACAATGCAGGTTATGGATACAGAGCCATAATCATCTAATTTTAAATTATATCGAATAAAATCAATTTTACCATTTTTGTAAACACAACGGCAAAGCCCCTTGAAAGTGCCTATCCAGAAACCTCCTGTTTTGCTTTTACCCAGATAGGATATTTTGTCACCCAAAAGAGAATTAGCATCTTCATTAGAGAAAAATTGTTCAAACTCATCTCGGTTCTGTTTGTAGAGGTTCAAACCATTCCATGTTCCTACCCAAATATTTTTATCGGCATCTTCGTAAATAGAAGTAACTATATTGTTCGAAAGGGAGGTCTTGTCATTTTTCTTGTTTTGGTATATTTTGATGGACTCTTTTTGATTCTCTTTTTTGGAAATCACATTGATGCCGGAGCCAAAAGTTCCTGCCCAAATTCGTCCATAGCTATCTTGGAGTACTGTCCATATATTATTGCTATTTATCGAATTAGGATTATCTGGCATTGAATAATATTGGTTAAAGCTTTCGCGGCTGCGGATGAAATTGCAACATCCACCTCCAAGGGTACCTATCCAGCAAAGACCGGTTTTATCCGTAAAAGCAGACAAAATGAAATTATTGGGTAAACTATATACGGAACATAAAGTTTTCTGGTGATGCAGAAAATTACCATTTTTACTATCATAACGATCTATTCCTGAGCCATTTGTCCCCATCCATAAATCTCCAATAGCATCTTCAAAAAAGCAAGTAACATAATCGCTTACAATAGAATTTTCGTTGTCATCATCATGCAGAAATTGCTGGAAAGAATTTGATTTGGGGTTAAACTTATTCATTCCTTTTCCGTGGGTTCCTACCCAAATATTGCCTTTCTTGTCCTGATATAAAATATTGATATCATTACTGCTCAATCCGCTTTCTGTTCCATCACTCAAAATTCGGTTGAAAAGTGCCTTTCTTCCATTGAAAATCAATTTATTGATTCCACCACCATTGGTTCCTACCCAGATATTTCCTTCCTTGTCAACTAAAATATTTGAAATTCTGTTGTCGGATATGCTTTTCTGATCTTCCGGTATATTCCTGTAGTGGGTTAGGATTTGATTTTTTTCATCGATCATTTCCATGATGTACAGTCCATCATCTTCTGTTCCAATCAACAGTTTGCCATCGGACGATTGACTTATACATTTTATGTTAGGAATCAGATCTTTTTCATCAAAGACCTCCTTAAAAGGATAGGAGGTGAAGGTTTCTTTAGCAGGATTGTATCGGTTTAGACCTAATTTTGTTCCTACCCACAAAACACCTTTTTTATCTAAAAATAAGGATGTTATAAAATTGTTGGTCAGGCTTGCCGGGTTATCGGGATTATTTACAAAAACCTTGAATTTATTGCCGTCATAACGGTTCAATCCATCCTGAGTGCCCAACCAGATAAATCCCTTTTTATCTTGCGCAATGCAAAGAACTGAATTATGCGAAAGACCTTCTTCCAAGGTAAGGGGATTAAATTTTATCAGACTCTGCTGCGAAAAAATATTTTGTATAATTCCCAGAAAAAGGAACACAAAAATCAATTTGAAGTTGAATGAAGAATTTCGGGTTTCTAACATTTTTGCAGGCTCAATATCGTTTATTATCTGTATTTTTGGGTTTCGATGCAAACTAGGCATCGCTATCGAATTTGTTTTATTCATCATTGTAAAAATCAAAAAATATTTTGAAAATAAGTCCATTAACTATCTTTAATTCTGTATTTTTTAAGAGAAGGAAATAGCATGGGCATTCCTTTGTTTTCAATTTCTTTCAATATTTTTTTCTCATCGAAAAGTCCATTTGGTGTATTACCTGAAATACAACAAAATGACGATAATTTAGAAAGATAGCAATTCAAACATTCACAGTTTATTTGCTATTTAGGCTATCATTTATGTGTCTATTTTTAAATGTTGACCAAAGTTAAAACAAATTCTTATAAATAACTAAAAAAATTAAATAAGATTTGGAAAAAAAAGATGGGAAGCTACAAGCATCTCAAATTTCATGAAAATTTCCAGGGATAATATTTCAGTTCAGTATAAAAAACAAGGTGAAAATTTTGTCTTAGGAAATATAATTTTACAAACCGAAAAACATTCGAATACCACCATTGTTTGTTTAGTAGAATTTTTTTTATTGTTCCAAATGTTTTATTTATTTTTTTTAACATTCAGTATATATAAGAATTCAGGAAAAATGCGTTATTTCGTTGTAATAAAAATTTACTTAACTAACATTTTGCTATTATGAAAAAGTTTTTTCTCATCATTTGCCTTTTATCTTTTTCTGTTTCCATGTTTGGTCAAACATCAGATAAAGAAGTAAGAAAGGATATTAAATCTAAGGCAATCAAAGAAGCTCGTAAAGAAGCTAAAAGATTGAAAAAAGAAGGTTGGCAGGTTGAACCCGGTTCACTTCCATTGGAAAAATTGATCGAAAAAGCCTGGATTAAGCAAGTTGTCGAAAACGAAGATGGTTCTCCAAAGTACATGTGGTCTGATGGAAACGGTGTAGGACAAACCAAGACTGCTGCTTCAATGCAAGCCTTGGAAATGGCAAAATTAGCTCTTGCCGGTCAGGTGCAAACCAGAATGGCTTCGCTGATTACAGCAAACATTGGCAATATTCAAAACAGTACTGTTGATGCAACTACAGTCAACGAAGTGATTCAATCGGCTAAAAACATTATTGCTATGAATTTAGGTCAGGTAGATCCTAACTTTAAAATTTTCCGTACGCATGAAACTTACAAACCTATCGAAAAAGGAAATGTTGAAATGCAGGTTCGTATTTTCTATGACAAAGCGCAAGCTGAAATTCAAGCAAAAGAAACAATCAAAGAAGAATTGAAAAAGAAAACCAATGCCAACGAAGAAGAGTTGAAAAAACTTATGGGCATGTAATTCTTTTTTCAAAATTAGCAAGCAAAAAGGTTGTCAATTTGGCAGCCTTTTTGTTTTTTAGTCTGTCGAAACTTCCCTTAAAATTCATCTTGATTTTTATACCATGAGAAAGATATTTTTCCTTTTCCTATTTGCCATAATCACTTGTGCTGCTTGGTCGCAAAAACAGAATATTTCAACATTTCATACTTGCATGAAAACAGGTCATGATTTTTGCAAAAAAGAGAAATATATGGAAGCTCATACGAAATATAATGAGGCCATAATTCTTGCCGGAGACGACCCAAAATTGACTAAAATCGCAAATCAGGAAATCCTTAGATTGTTGCAAATATCCGATTCTGTGGTGCTTGATAAGATCATTGGCAAGAAAAATAAAAGCTGGAAAGGGTTTAAGAACTACAACTGGGGTAATCTTTCTTCAAGTGAAACCCAAAAGGGGCTGGATATTTTAGCAGCAATCGATACACTTGATTTTTCCAATGATTCACTATCAGAAATTCCCAGGCAAATTCTTAATTTTCCTAATCTAAAGCTCATCAATCTGATTGGAATTCCTAAGGTTGCTTGGCAAAGTACCGCGCTGAAATTAGATTCACTTCATCGAAATACAAAATTTTATATAAGTCTGAGCCTTATAGATAATATTGAGAAAGAATATCATTCTTATATAACAGGGGTTAAGACTTTGGATGAAAGATTCTATCAAATTCCAATAAATGAAGGAGATAGCACATACTATTTTGAAGAAATTTCTAATGCTTTTTATGCAAAAAGTATCTTAGAAGGTATATATTCACTTAAACATTTGAATTATATTGATTTGTCTGGTTTTTTTAATGAAAATAATTATTCGGATACATTACTGATAGAATTATTCAATTTGGAACATTTGCGGCATTTAAATTTGGGATTTTGCAGTTTGACTAAAATTCCTGCGGGCATTGGCAAATTAAAAAACCTTCAAACTTTAATTCTGAGAAGCAATTATATCAATGTTTTTCCATTGGAAATATGCCAATTGAAGAATTTAAACCATTTGGATTTATCTTCTAATACTATGGGCAATTTTACTGAAGGAATTTCACAATTGACTAAATTGAAACATCTCGATTTGTCGTATTGCGATCTATCTGTTTTGGCATCCGAAATAGGCAATCTCACAAGTTTATCTACATTAATTTTGAGTTCAAATCAACTAAAAGATTTACCAGAAACTTTGGGCAAATTGTCGGAGCTAGAAGTATTAATTCTGGAAGACAATCAAATAGAACATTTACCTTCATCTATCCAACATTTGAAAAAACTGATTCGATTAGATTTAAGTAGAAATAATTTTTCAAAATTGAATTCAGAAATTGGAAGTCTAAATAATTTGACATATATTAACCTCATATATAATAAGTTAGAAACATTACCTATCGAAATAGGTTTATTAAGTTATTTAGATACTATCTTACTGGAAGGTAATCTATTAAGCCATTTTCCGGAAGAATTATGTGAATTAAAAGCACTGAAGACCTTGACATTAGAAAATAATTCATTGAAAACTCTTCCAAAAGGAATTGGACAATTGAAAAATCTGAATTCGCTGAATTTGAAACTAAATCAGATTAAAGTTCTGCCCTATGAAATAGGTCTGCTTACAAACTTAACGGACTTGAATTTAAGTCAAAATCAGATAAGTACGCTGCCAAGCGAAATGGGCTTGATGAAAAGTCTAAAAAGTCTTGTTTTGGATGAAAATCAAATTGCGAGTCTGCCCCCCGAAATAGGGAACTTGGAAAATCTTCAAATTTTGAAAATCGCTTCAAATCGATTATCTTCTTTACCCAAAGAAATAGGGCAATTAAAAAAACTTGTATTTCTTGATCTTAGCCATAACAAATTAATCATATTGCCTCCCGAGATTGGTCAATTATCCCAATTAGAAATTCTTACTGCTGAAATGAATTCTTTGCTGAATCTTCCACCCGAAATTGGAAATTTAAGAAACTTATACATACTTTTTCTTTGGGGAAATCAAAATTTGAATTTCGAGTCTGTTTGCAAGGCTTTTTCAAATTCTCCGAAAAAAATCATGATTTCCAGTGCTGAAGATGCTTATTTTCCTGATGACATTGAGCTATGTATAAAAATCTCACCCATTAATCAATTGCCATCAGCTATAGGAAAACTACAAAATCTTGTAATATTATCATTGCCCAATTGCGGGCTTAGTGTTTTGCCCACAGAAATTGGGAAATTAAAAAATCTGGCTACCTTGAATCTGGGTTATAATCTGTTGAAATTCCTACCTGTTGAAATTTGCAAACTGAGCAATTTAAAAGAGTTAGTTGTAAGCCATAATCTGTTAAGCACTTTGCCTGCAAAAATCACAAAACTAAAAAAGTTAGAAAGTATTCAAATTATGAACAACATGATTGTTCAATTGTCAGAATCTATGCGAAGTTTTATTGAGGGTAAATCCGATTTGTTTGGTGAAGATTTAGATGCATGTTTTGATCCTTCGTTGCGTACAGTTTTAGATTTGACCGAGAAAAATCTTAGTGCCTTTCCCGAATTCATTGGAAATTTTCCTAATTTGAAAATGTTGATTTTAGCAAAAAACCAAATAAAAAGCGTGCCAGAGGATATTGGAAAATACAAGAATCTGGTAAATTTAGATTTAAGTGAAAATAATATTACGATTCTACCCCTTGCTATTGGGCTGTTACCCAATCTCGAAGTTTTAAATTTAAAATCCAATCCAAATTTGGATCTACCTTCGCTTAGCCGGGTATTTTCAAATTTCTCTAAAGATATAAGCTTATCAACAAGTTGTATAGAAGACGGTTATGATGATTCAGAAATACTTACGATTAAAATTTCATCATTCGTGTATTCACAAGCAATGAGTGAATGGAAGAATCTTCGCAAATTAGATTTAAGGTGCAATTCATTTTCTGTTTTTCCTCCCGAAATAGCTCAGATGAAAAATATTCATACTTTGGATTTGAGATACAATGATCTGGAATTAGCATCTGTATGTAAGGCATTTTCGGATTATCCCAACAAAATTTTTATTTCAAATTCCGATGAAGCCTATTATTCCGGTAATCTGGAGTTGTTGCTGAAAATAGCTACAAATTCTTTACCACCCGAAATTGGCTTACTAAAAAATTTATCGGCAATAATTTTAGAGAGTTCAGACATCAAGGAACTGCCCAAAGAAATTGGCCAACTAAAGAATTTGAAAAGTTTGTATCTCAATTCGAACCAGATCAATAGTTTGCCTGCAGAAATTGGTGAATTGACAAACTTAACTGAGTTGTGGTTAGGGTTTAATGAATTGACAGAATTGCCAGTCGAAATGAGCAAACTAAAAACACTCACAGAATTGATTCTCACAAATAACAAAATTTCTTCTTTATCCCCGGTAATTTTTGAAATGGAAAATTTAAAGTCGCTTGTTTTATCGGGAAATCAATTAAGCACCCTACCTATGGAATTGCTGCAAATGAAAGACTTGGGATTGTTGGATTTAAGTGATAATCAATTTACCGTTTTGCCCGAAGTGCTAGAGCTACTATCTGAATCTACTACGGTTTACATTACAGGAAATCCTATTAAAAAATTATCTGAAAATTTCTTCAATTTACCTATCAGCAATTCGATTGATTTTGTTGGATGGATTTATGAATGTTCTCAAAAAAAATATGATTCGTTGGCCTATTGTATTCGCACAGGCATAATGAACAGGGATTTCGAGGAAATTCAGTTAGAAAACTTAACTTGGTATTTGATGTTATGTAGCGATTTTGAAGGTGTTGTATGGGCTGGCGAAAAATATCTGCAACAAGGAGCTGAAAGTATTGGAATTATATCTAATCTGGCAATGGGGTATTTATTTGATGATCAATATGATAAAGCTTTTTCATTTTATGAACAATACAAATATTTGACTGATGAAAGTGGTTTAGGAAAAGATGTTTTTTTAAGGGATCTGGAAGAGATGAATAATTCGGGTATAAAGCCTAAAGATCAAAAGGATGTCGAAGAAATCCTCAAATATTTGAATGAGGAATAATTTGGCTATGTGCGAATTTTAATTGTTCGAATATGTAAATTCAGAACTCCAGAAACAGCACAAACTATTATCTTGCATTTTTCTAAATTATGCTTATAAACCATAAATCAAGGCACTCAATAGTAGATACGCAATATTTTGCGTATCTACGGGAGCGGGATAGCGAAGATAAAGGATTACGTATCTCCATGTTGGCCGAAATAATTAAAAATCACGCTCTGTCATAAATGGCAGAGCTAATGATGGGTTCATTGAATAGCGGTTAGAATTTATTTGAATAAAAATTATCCATTGAATATTTTTCAAAATAATTATTCTGATTTTCAGGGCACTAATCATTAGCACTCCCGATATGTAACCACATCAGGAGTTATGAAATTAAAGACTTTTATTATATGCCTTCAACGCATTGTAAAAAGCATCAATATTAGCTTTTGAAACCCCGGGAGGTACATCACATCCAGAAGACAAAACGAAATTTTTGTATGGTTTTGTTTGAATCAAAATATCTTCAACTATTTTTGTAAATTCCTGTGGATTAGCCATTTTGAAAGCCGATACAGGATCAAGATTTCCCATCACCAAAACATCAGAAGGCACTTCTTTGAGGGTTTGTACCAAATCAATTTTATTTCCGAAATGTAAACCTCTGGCTCCTGTCGAAATCATGGATTGGGTTACATGTCCTGTATTGCCGCAATTGTGCAAAATAAACATGAAATTATCATCCTGTACTTCTTCCACAATTTTCCTGACAAAAAGAGACGAAAACATCTCACATATATCTTCAGAAAGTAAGCCTGCTGCCGGTTCTGCCATAACAATGCCATGCGCTCCGGTTTTTTTAAATTCCTTTACATATTCCATGAGAAAGGCCGAACATTTTTCAACAAGCACGGTAATTGTTTCAGGCTCAAGATATAAGGCTGTCATGATTTCTGTCATATTAAACAAACGACCTGCAAGCGAAAATGGACCAATGCATCCGCCAATAATAGGTTTGTCCTTAATGTTTTGTACCGACAAACGGGTTGCTTCCAGATATTCTTTGGTTCGGGCTGTACCTACCTGTGGAACAATTAAATTTTTAACAGATTGTTCATCATACACAATTCGTTCCGATATGGACGGTACTTCATCTTGCTGGAAGTTTATTTTGGAACCAAAGGCTTCTGCTTCTACTGTCAGATCCATGATGATGGTGGCTGCATCCGAAGGATATTCTTTACTTAAAACTTCAATTGCATGGGCGTGAATTTGTCCATCGCACACAGCATCAATCACTTTTTTTCCGCTCAGGTCTATACCCGGATGTGTCATAATCGGAACAGCAGACCTTTTATTATTTTGTAAAATACCTAAATACCAATCTTTTATATTCATCGAAATAAATTTTAAATTTTTGATTAACTTCGATACAAAGTTTCAGCTTTTTCTATCAATTCTTTAATATACTATTTGCATTTGACAGGACAAAATTCTCATTCATGGAAATAATTTCATGGAAATAATTTCACGGAAAAAAGTTTTCTGATAATAGGGTGATATTTAAATATGGTTGGATTCAAACTAAAGAAAAAATTGATGTAATTAATTATTTAGATTCAAATAAGTTCTTTGAAGCGGCATAAAAAAGAGAATTGGTAAAAAAACCAAACAGGAAAAGTATATCTTGTAAAAACCTAAAAAATCAATATAAAATTTAAAAATGAAAATAGAACCCATAGAACAATTAAGGAATGAAAATAAATCAAAAAATTTCATACATTTGCAAAAAAAGAGTCCATACAATACCCTAAATGAAATCATCCATAGAAGGCTTAGTTCAACGCTTTGTGTCCACCATTGAGTTTTTTTATGGATACCTTGATGCAGTGCAACCGTGTTTGCTTCGATCATCATCATATTTTTTTTATGACTCAATTATCATTTAAATACTTATTTATGTAGTTGAAAATAAAAATATTATCTAAATTGATAGAGTAGGGCTATAGAATTGCCTATTGATAGTTTCAGAAAATTCAAAAAGCTCACAAAAACTAACAACACATCAATAGAATACGTATGAAACACGAATATTTGCATACAAAAACAAAAGCATTCTTTTCGGTTCAATCTATTTCTGAATTTTGGAATATTGCTATTTCTGATTCTCAGAATAAGTGGTTTACAATTCTCATTTGTTCAAACGCAAAGGGTGAATTGGCCATTGATAATAATATGATGGCATTAAACAATTCACAAGCAATTTTTATAACCCCGGGTCAACATATTCATATTTCAGATATCCATTTTTTGGAGGGTTATGCTATTTCATTTAATAAAGAATTTTATTGCATCGAATATCACGATAAAGATGTTTCTTGTCAAGGCTTGCTTTTTGTAAATAATTTCACTTTAGTACATTTTGATTTAGACGAACAGCAACTTATCATCTACAACAATACGGCAAAAGAAATGATTGCCGAAATGGAAACTCAGGCTTCGCTGCAAGATGAGATGTTGAAGAACCTTCTCAAAAACCTACTTATTCGTTCAAACAGACTATTTAGGGCACAAATGAGTATTGGTGATGTGGATGATTTAAACATTGATTTTGTTAGGAAATTCAGTGATTTGGTTGAGAAACATTTTAAAAAAACAAAACAGGTTGAAGCATACGCTGATATGATGAGTATTGCGTCCTCATCACTCACAAAAAAATTGCAAAAATATGGCATTGATTCCCCGTCGAGAATAATAAAATCCAGAGTTATAATCGAAGCTAAAAGATTACTTATGTATTCAGATAAATCGGTTAAAGAAATTGCCTCGTTATTAGGCTATGATGATCAATTCTATTTTAGCAGGATATTTACCAAAGAAACTGGATTATCGCCTAGCGAATACAGGAAAATCCGTGTAAAATTGTAAACTAACTCAATTTGTCCATGCTTTACGAAATTCTATCCATTCCATAAGGAATCTTATTCATGTAATTTTGTTTCATTATTAATTTGTAAAAAGTTAAATATATGAAACAGAAAATGAAGCAGTTATTTAGAAATAAAATACAACCATTTAAAGCAATAGTCATTATACTTGTTTTGACTTTAGCGTTATCATCATGCTCAAAAAAGGATGAAATTTCAGAACTCGTAGAAATGGGAACAGTTGCCCCCGATTTCACGCTTAAGTCACTAGAAGGCGATGATGTTAGTCTCTCCAATTTTAACAATAAAGTTGTTGTTCTATTCTTTTTTGGCAACAATTGTCCATCGTGTAAAGCTGCGGCCCCAGATGTACAGAGTATGTTAGTGGATCCATTCGCTTCAAGTACCGATTATATGGTTCTTGGATTAGATCAGTGGAATGGTAATACAGCATCTGTTGAGTCATTCAAAAGCGCAAGCGGGCTTACATTTCCCCTTTTATTAAATGCTTCGGGAGTGGCCTCTGCTTACAATACAACATACGATAGAATTGTTGTAATAGATAAAACAGGTAAAATTGCATTTACGGGCAAGCAGTCTGCCGCATCGGATATTGCAGCAGCAAAAGCGAAAGTAATGGAGCTTATAAATCCTTCTACTCCATCCAATACAGCTCCAGGCTTCACACTTAAATCATTGGAGGGTTCTGACGTTAGCCTTTCAAGTTTCACAAACAAAGTTGTTGTTTTATTCTTCTTCGGCAATAATTGTCCATCTTGCAAAGCTGCCGCACCAAATGTCGAAAGCATGCTTGTAACTCCTTTTGCTTCAAAAACCGATTATATGGTGTTGGGTCTTGATCAATGGAATGGCAATATTGCATCTGTTGAAGCTTTTAAAGCCACTACAAATGTAACTTTTCCTTTGTTGCTCAATGCCTCAAGCATAGCTTCTGATTATAAAACTACTTTCGACAGGATTTTCGTAATTGATAAAGCCGGAAATATAGCCTTTAATGGAACTCAATCGGCATCTTCTGATATTGCTGCTGCCAAAGCAAAAATTATGGAGCTTTTAGCAAAGTAATATTGTATTTATCAGATTATATGTAAATTGTATATTTTAAATACCATCATGAAACTTGCATTTCTAATGCAAGTTTCATGTAAAACCAATAAATAATTATGAAACCAATATTATTTATGTCATGTGCAATATTCTCTTATTTATGTTTATCAGCACAAAATGTTAAAAATTTTGAACTAAAGGATATTGAAAATAATATCCGTGTTTATCAGGAGATAAAAGGCGAAAAGCTTACGCTGATTGATTTTTGGGCAACTTGGTGCAAACCTTGCAACAAGGCTATTCCTGAGCTAAATAAAATTTATGGCCTTTTTAAAAACAAAGGGGTCGAAATCATTGGCATTAATTGCGATGGCCCACGGAGTGTTTCAAAAGTAGCTCCATTAAGCAAATCATTAAACATAGAGTATCCTGTACTAATAGATATTAATTCAGAAATCAAGACTGAATTAAACATTATCGCTTTGCCTACATTGTTAATTGTTGATACCTATGGCAAAGTCTTATGGATTCACGAGGGTTTTGTTCCTGGTGACACCGAAATTATAATATCAGAAATTGAAAAATTATTAAAAGCAAATTAATCGTGGGTAAAAATATTAAATTGATTTGCATAATAATTGCAATGGTATGTTGGATAAACAAATCGAATGCACAGTTTGGTGGAAATAATATTGCAGAGTATCAATATGGCAGTTTGCCCAACGACACAAATTCAATATCAACATTATATGACAGGTTGGTTGGTTTTTATGAATACAAGTATTTAAAAGCAAGTGCTACTCTGGAGCAATTTAACACTCCCTCGGTTGGCAGTAACTACGTAAAACTGACTCAATTTTCGATACAGTATAAACTCAAACCTATAGAAATTAAAATTGGTAATTTTTACGAAACGATAGGCCGAGGAACACTCTTACGATCATTTGAAATACCAGGGGCGATTATAGAAGATTTAAGTTACCGATCAAGGCACTATTTTAATCGCGATATTTTGGGAGCAAGTGCCAAGTATCAGCATAAAGGTTTTATGGCTAAAGTATTGTATGGCAGTCCGCTTAATTATGTTTTTCCGCCATCACAAGAAAATAAAAGCAGAAGAGCTGATACGATTGCAGCCGTCTATTCCGAATATACCCTTAAAAAACAAAGCTTAGGTGTTTCTGTAATGAAACACACAAATAGCGGGAACGATAACCTATTCTTTTTGGTCACAGCATCGGGTAATGTATCCCAAACGATTTCTTATTATACCGAAATAGCTAAAAATGTAAAAGAATTTGCCTTTAATGATTTTTCAAGTGAGGCTTCTTATGCATTATATGGGGGATTGAATATTTCCAATAATAATTTTGGTTTAAGTGCAGAGTATAAAAACTATAAAAATTTTCTTATTGGTTCGGGCATAAACGAACCGCCAGCATTAATCAAAGAGCACTCCTACAGGGTAATTAATAGAAGTACGCATGTGCTTCAGCCACAAAATGAAACAGGATATCAAGTTGAACTATTTTACACTTTTTCCAACTTGTCAACATTAACCTTTAACAATTCACGCGCCATAAATACTTTTGGAAAAAGATTTGTTTTTCAGGAATATTTTATCGAATATGATTTTACGGTTTTAGACAAAAACGATGTAAAACTTTTTGCTGATTATGCCGAGGATCCATTTAAACTTGAGGAAAAACGAATATCGGCAGGTATGAGTGCTGACTGGAAATTATTCAAAGCCATAACAATTAAAACTGATTATGAATTTCAAACCTTTGCTCGCTTGAATGAAAATTATCAGAGCCATGTTTTGGTGATAGGATATGCCTTTAAATCAAAACTTATTTGCAACATAGTAACAGAATTCAGCAATGATTCTTTTATTGTTACAGGTGATTCAAAGATATGGTTTGGAGGCAATTTAAAATACCAAGTGAATAAAAATAACAGCTTGCAGTTTTTTGCCGGAGAACGGCGTGGAGGTCCTGCTTGCAATGCCGGAGTATGTTATGAAGTTTTGGATTTTAAAGGGCTTGAAGTGAGATTAACAAGCAGGTTCTAATTTGTATCGTAAATATAAATCTAACTCTATAAACATTTAATATTGAGTTCCGCTGCCTTCTTTTTTACAAAATCCATTGCTTCTTCGGGGGTATTTTTTATTACTCCGTCCAAAATTGCATCTTTCAACGCATCTTTAATAATACCAACTTCTTTGGACGGATTCAGTCCAAAAATTTCCATGATTTCGATGCCGGTCAAACAGGGCTGAAAATTTCGAATGGAATCTTTCTCTTCAATTTCCTTAAGCTTTTGACGAACAATCTGATAATTTTTCAAATATTTTTGAACCTTGGTCTCAATTTTCGAGGTTATATCAGCTTCGGCCAAAATCATGAGGTCTTCTATATCGTTTCCAGCGTCGAACAGCAAACGCCGAATCGCCGAATCAGTAACCTCTTCTTTGGACAAAACAATCGGTCGCAAATGCAAGGAAACCATTTTTCTCACATATTTCATATTCTCATTCAAGGGCAGGCGCATCCTTTTAAAAATTACAGGTATCATTTTAGAACCGATAATCTCATGAAGATGGAACGTCCATCCGTTTTCTTGAAATTTCTTTGTGGGAGGCTTGCCAATATCATGCAAAAGTGCAGACCATCGCAACCAAAGCTTATTCGATTTATTTGCCACTTTGTCCAATACCATCAACGAATGCATGAAGTTATCTTTATGTCCCTTTCCTTCAATGATTTCGCATCCAGAAAGTGTATCTACTTCTGGAAGAATCAGCTTTAAAATTCCTGTTTCTTTCAAAAGTATAAATCCCTGTGAGGGATTTGAATAGCACAACATTTTATTCAATTCTTCTGCTATTCTTTCCATCGAAATTATTTCGAGGCGGGGTAAATTGGTTTTTATTGCATTAAATGTTTCTGGATGAATTTCAAAGCCCAATTTTGTCGCAAAACGAATAGCTCTAAGCATTCTCAGCGGGTCATCGGAGAACGTAATATTGGGATCCATGGGCGTACGAATGATTTTTAACTTCAAATCCCCTATGCCATTGAATGGATCGAGCAAGTCCCCAAACCGATCAGGATGCAAATCGAAGGCCATGGCATTGATCGTAAAATCCCGTCTAAGTTGGTCATCCTCGAGGCTGCCATTTTCTACTATGGGCTTACGCGAATTTCTTTGATATGATTCTTTTCGTGCTCCAACAAATTCAATTTCAGTATCTTCAAACTTCAACATGGCTGTTCCAAAATTCTTAAAAAAAGATACTTGCCCAACATGCATTTCTTGGGCTACTTCATGAGCCAGATCTATGCCGCTTCCTACTACAACAATGTCAATATCTTTCGATGGTTCTGACAAGATTGCATCCCTCACAAATCCCCCAATAACATAAGCAGACAAATGCTTTTTGCCTATAATTTTTGATACAACACCAAACACCGGATGCGTTAAACTCTCCCTATAATTCATTCTATTACAATTCCTATTGACATTATGGCTTAATATGCGCCAAAATTACAAATATTATCCTGATTTATTCAAAACAATTTCTTAAATTTGTATTGGTACATAATTTGATATTCAAATATTCATATAATTAAATATGATTGATTAAAATGGGAAAAATTGAATTTTTAAGCGAAAAAACTTTCAAGGAAAAGGTTTTCGACTATGATAAAAACAAAGATTGGAAGTTCGAAGGAAAACTTCCTGCACTTGTAGATTTTTATGCAGATTGGTGTGGCCCATGCCGTTCAATTGCGCCAATTTTGGAAGAATTGCAAAATGAATATGAAGGCAAAATCAATATTTACAAAATTGATACAGAAAAAGAGAAAAAACTTTCATCGGTCTTTGGTATTCAAAGCATTCCTTCTTTGCTTTTTATTCCTCTCGAAGGGCAGCCCCAAATGGCAGCAGGCGCATTGCCCAAAGAATCATTCAAACAAGCATTTGAGGAAATTTTAAAAGTCTAATCTCGATTATTTCATTCATATTCATAACATGGAAAACAATAAAATAAAAATTGCAACAACGAAGTACCCTGTTATGCCTTTGATACGCCATAGATGGAGTCCTATAGCTTTTTCTGACCAACAAATAGAAGAGGATAACATACAATTGCTTTTTGAGGCTGCAAGTTGGGCAGCCTCAGCAAGGAACGAGCAACCTTGGCGCTTTATTTATGCAAGCAAAACAGATCCCCAAAATTTTGAAAGACTTTTGAATTGCTTGGAAGAAGGCAATAAAGCTTGGGCAAAATTCGCTCCTTTTTTGATGCTTACAATTGTCAAAAATCATTATACCCACAATGGTGCTGAAAACAAAAGTGCTTTGCACGATTTAGGTTTAGCCATAGGCAATTTGAGTTTGCAAGCTACTGCAATGAATCTTTTTGTCCACAACATGGCGGGTTTTGATAAAACGTTAGCACAACAGGAATTTTCCATTCCCGAAGGTTATCAGGCAGTTACCATGGTCGCTATCGGATATCTTGGAAACCCTGACTTACTTTCGGATAATAACAAGAAATCGGAGCTCACAGAAAGAAACCGAAAATCTATTCATGAGTTTGCCGGGGAAGGTTTGCTGAAATTATAATTGTTTCAATCTTAGTTCAAATGACACATAACAATTTGTATTACAAATCATTCATCTTATAAATTGCCTGAATGAGGGTTTTGTTGATTTCCTGCAAATAGATTTCTAATTCGTGTACACTATTGGGGAGACAGTATATCAAGGTTTTATTGCTTGTTCCAAGGAAATGACGATTAAGTAAAGTTTCCGGGTGAAAATTTGAAAGATGCATGATTAAAAAACCAGACAAAAGGTTCAGTTCTTTCTGGGCTTTCGTTTTCATAACTTCTGGAACAAAATCCCAAGGGCCTATACCGGTTCCGCCCAAAGTAAATAAAACATCCGGCTTTTTGTTCAGTTGAACATCTACTTCCTTCATGAAATATTGTTCGTTGCAGGCGATGGAAACAAAATCGATTTGCACTTTTCGTCCCAAAGAAAGGAATAGACTTCGAATGGTCATTTGTAATTTTTCGGAAGAAGTATCTTCGGCAAATGAATAGCCGGCCAAAGGGTTTAATGAAATAACAGAAATGTGAAAAACTTTTTGCACAAAGCTCAAAAATTCTCCCGATTTTAGTTCTCCGGCTTGTGTGATGCGGGAAAGAAAACCATCCTGAATCAATAATTCAGATTCAAGGATAGAATGAATCTTTTGATCTGGCTGATTCTTGAGTTTATTTTGTGTTATTTCAAGTTCTACGTTTTCGCCTTGTAAGCGATCCAGAGGTTGTAGGTTACACTTTAATAATCCATAAGTTGTAATATTTTCAGAAAATTCTCCAGGAATGTAGTTTTTTCGTGTTTTTTTTGAATAATTCTCAATGCTGACGATGTCCAAAAGTCTAATTTGCTGATTTTTTAAACCTGCGTTTGCATCGTTATGAATACCGGTAGAAAAAATTTCAATGCGAGTAACAGGTGTTTTTATTCCGGGTTTTTCTGCTGTATTTACAGAAACAACTTTTATTTTTTGCAACGTCATTTCAATTCATTTGTATTTTACTTGTTGACACAACCCTTATTCCGGGCTATGAGTCTGAACCATTTTACTTTATCATCCGACAATTCTTTTGCTTTGCCACCCTCTGTATAAAGGTGGGCGATCTTTAAATTCCATTGCGCAATGAGATCGTCTCGGGTCAAATAGTCATAATCGAATATTTTGATTCCCAGAACATCCTGATCAGAAAGATGATAGATTTTAATTTGCTTTGGCTCAAATAAATCATCCGAATTCTTGTAAATATCTGATTTGTAATACACTACATTTTCAGGGAAATTCAATTGCCAATATAAATCAGCATTACCTTTTTGAATTAAGCTAAAATCCATTCCTTTCGAATCCACAATTTCAAATCCTAAAAAATCAAATTCAGACAACAAAACAGAAGGCATGTTGAAAGAATAGTTTGCTTTGAGAAAAAACATGCTTTTTTTCACAAATTTTATCTTATTTAATGAATCAGCTTGATTAATAGAATTATAAGAATAAAAATAATTTTGATAAATGTGAACCTTCAAATTAGTATTTCCCGTCTTGATGCTATGAAAAAAAATGAGGGGAATAGTTAACTTCAAAGGTGCTTCTGACAATAAATCGTATCCTTTAATTTCAAAAACACATAGACCTTTTTCTTTTCCCTGACCTATTTGTTCTTTATCAAGGCAAGAATCATTTTTTAGTATGCTGTCGCCAGCACTAAATTCAATGGTAAAATTGGTCAAATTCAATACTTTACCGTCCAAAACCGGTAATGTAGCAGGCTTTATTTTCTTTAGCAGGAAAGAAACATTGAGATGTTTTTTGGCAACCTTCAAATTTAAACTGTACTTATTCTTTGGAAGATCCTTGCTGACCTCTAAGATGGTAAGTTTCCGTTTAAATAAATCCTGACAAGAGGAAAAAACAATCAAAAAAGCAAGAAGAATGACAATTTTATACTTAAAAAACTTAGGCAATTCCACCCAGAATGGTTGAAATGGTTTTCGACAGTTTTGCATAGGTATAAGGTTTAGTGATGAGGTCGTTAAACCCTGCTCCTTGATACTCTTCATAAAATGAATTAGGGTCATGAGCTGTAATGGCAATGATTGGTATTTGATTCATCGGGGTCGAAAAATTTTCCCTAATGTAAATCGTAGTTTCAAATCCATTCATGACTGGCATTTCTATATCCATCAACACGATATCAACCTGCTTTGTTTCAAGTATTTTGATTGCTTCCTGGCCATCCTTAGCTTCCAAAGAGGTGGAGCCCATTTCTTTGACGATCTCAGAAAGCAAGACCCGATTTATATGAATATCATCAACAATTAATATACTTTTATTCCTCATTGCTTTACCAAATTTGTATTATGAATCTGATTGGATTTGAAAATGAACTGAATTTTTTAGCAAACTCCGTATGAACAGTATTACAATTTCGAATTGTAAATGTAACAATGTTTTGACATATTCACAAATAAATTTTGCTCTGATTTCGATAATTGCTTATGCTGAATTATGTAAATCATTGTTATTGTGTGATTTTCTTTTATAATCAAAAGCAAAATCATCTTCAACCCAATATGATTACTAAAATTTTCCAAAAGTAAGATCAAAAATAATCATAAAAATAGGGAAAATGACTTGGTTATTTTCAGAAAAAAAATTATATATTGCAATAAATTAATGTAAGCTTAATATCTTTTTAAAAAAAGTAGAAATTTAGGATTTGTCATTTATAATATGTAAAAGATTTATCGATGTCTGAAGAAAAAATCAAATATAAGATACTGGCTGTTGACGATTCAACAACAAATATTCTTTTGCTCAAGGGAATACTTGAAAGCGATGACTATCATATATTAACCGCCTACAATGGATTGAAAGCTTGGGAAATAATACAATCCGAACCGATTGATTTAATCCTTCTGGATATTATGATGCCTAAGCTCAGCGGTTTGTCATTATTAGAAAAGATGCAGATTTATAAGATCAAAGTTCCGGTCATTATTATTTCGGCAAAAACAAGCCAGGAAGATTATCTCAGAGCCAAAGAATTGGGTGCTCTAGAATATTTTACAAAACCACTCAATATGAAAGAGCTGATTACCAAAATTAAAGAAATATTGAAATAAGTGCTGATGGAGTTGAGTGACCAAATAGTTAAAAATCAAAATGTTATTGATATTGAAGAAATTATCAATACCTTGATGCAGATCAATCAAATCCTAATGGATTTGAAGGATTGTTCTTCCAATGATTTTTTGAATTTCAGCGTCAAGCTAAAAGAGTATCATCAAAAAGGTAAGCTCATTTCGGATAATACCACCAAGTTGTTGGAATTTGCGTCGGGCTCAAAGAATACCGATTTTCTTTCGGAGCTGGATCATGCATTTTCACTAACAAAACAAAAGCAAATTTCTTTTGATGAACTAACCCGAGAGCTGACCAAGGCGCTGAGTTCAATCGAAAACAATTTGGACATGTTGTTCATACCGATAAAAAATTTCAGGCAGAATCTAATTACACTCCGATATTTGGATACCAATATCAACCTGAAATTCAACTACAAATACCCGGAAGATTTTCCTATTCTGGGAAAACACCGAAATGCCATTCATGAACTGAATGAGCAAATCAAACCTCAAATTTTAGAAATAGAAGAGAATCTGAGAAATTTAAAAATACTTCTGAAGGAAATAATAAGTTCTTTTCTCATCCTCAAGGAAAGCTTCAATATGCATCTGGATTCTGTTTTGTTCGACATACAGTTCATTCTTAACAATCTGCAAAGCAAGCAATTGGATATGGTTTTTCAAGTGCCCAAGTTTCATGAAAAATCAAAAAATTATCAGGATAGTATTCAAAAAATTATAGTAAGTATTCAGTATCAAGATATTATTAGTCAAAAAATGACTCATATACAATCGATTCATAATTTGATTATTCAGGAATTATCGGAACTTACAACGCAAGATCCACAACAAGATACAATTTCTAAGTTGCTTTTTAAAGTAAGGGATATTGTTTCGCTGCAAATGTCTCAATTGATCCGAAATAACAAGGACTACGAATCGGCCATTGAAACAATTTCTTTGAAGTTTTCGGACATTGGAAATGACTTGCATGATATAGCACAATCATGCTATGTACTGACAAGTCACTTATATAACTCTGGCAACAGCTCCAAATACATCAATATTGTTGAAATTTTGGATACAAATGCCGAAGTATTTCTTAAGCTTTCTGCTGAATCTTTGGCTTTCGAAAGCAACATCCATTCTGTATATAAACGTTTGGCTATGCTATATTCCAAAATATCGGAATTTGGTAGTTTTGATGAACAAATTAATGCAATCAATGAGCAATTGTCTAATCAAGGATCTAAATTGGAAAACCTCGATGAAAAGCTTTTAGAGGTAGTCAACAGAATACAAATGACTTTATTGGAAATTGGATCTAACCACAAAGTTATCAAATCGCAGATTGAAGAATTTGAATTTCTGCGAGTTCATTTCGAGCGTTTTGCCAATAGCTTTTCAGGCTCAGAATTTAACTTGTTTTGGAAACAACAATCGGAAAAAACCCTTCAAATCAAAGACGAATATTTAAAGGTAAAGAACAAAACCAGCGAATTGCTTTTGGAAAACAGCGAAATTGCCAATCAGATTTCTGAACAGGTAAAATCTTCGATTCAAAATGTGGCTTATTATGAAACCTTTGAAAGATTGATCGAGGAAATTATTTCCAAATTAAAATTCATCAATGAAAAAATTGAGAACTCCTTCCAAATCAATATGCAGGAAAAATCGACAGAACATTTGGAAAAATTAAAATCAAATTATACCGTAAAAAGCGAATATTCGATTCATAATGAATTTGTTAACTCACAACATTCATCCGTTTCTACCGAATCCGCTTCTGCGGATACAGATGATGATGTTGAACTATTTTAATTACTAAAACTCTTTGAATATGAAACTTAAAATTGGCCAAAAAATCCTCTTTAGCTTTTTGATTGTGATGTTGCTTTTTAGCATCGTCATTGTATTTCTGATCAATGGCTTGCAAAATGCATCCAAGATGCAGGATGAACAGTTTAAACGTGCTGCCGATGCAGTTTATCTGGCTGAACACTCCCGCATGGGGCAGGAAATCTATCAGGTGGTAGCGGATGCTATCATAAACCGAGACCAGAACGCTAGTACTGGCGAATGGATGGCAATGAAAAAAAATACAGAGGAAGTAATAAAAACATTCCAAGCCATTGTGGACACCGATATGGAACGTAAAATATTAAAAGAAATAGAAAACACATTTTCTACAATCGAATTTATGGTAGATCGGCAGTTGTTTCCTATGCTTTTTGAATCACAAAAAGATTCACTAAATCTACAGAGTAAAATTGAAAAAATTGATGATCAATTTGACAAATTGGTTTCTACCCTATCTGAAGATATAGAAAAAAATCTCGTCAGTATCAATGCAGAAAGCGTTCAAGCGGATCAGACATTTGATGAAAAAATCGCCGCCAGTATTTCTTTATCAGTGATTATTGCTTTGGTTACAATATTGATCGCTTTGGTGTTTATATTTATTTTAAGGAGTAATGTTGCCAATGTCCTGAGAGGAATTTTGGAACAAACCAATATTCTGACTACTGCCGCCCAAAGTGGCAACCTATCCCAAAGATCCGATTTAGAAAAAGTAAACTTTGAGTTTCGCGGTATAGCAGAAGGTTTCAATAGTACTCTGGATGCATTAATTCGTCCGCTAAATGTGGCAGCCGAATATATTTCAAAGATATCCATTGGAGAAATGCCCGATCGGATTACCGATACCTATCATGGTGATTTTAATTCTATCAAAAACAATTTGAATTCTTTGATCGATTCATCCAATATGATCATAGAGCGGGCAAAGTCTATTTCACAAGGTGATTTAAGGGTTTCCATTAAAAAAAGAAGCGAAAATGACTTGTTGCTCGAATCGCTTTCCGAAATGATATCATCCATAACCCGTGTAGTCATCGACATCAATACCACTGCTTACAACGTAGCCAGCGGTAGCAGTCAGATTAGCTCAGCATCGGGACAAATTGCATCGGGCGCAAATGAACAATCGGCTTCTACCGAAGAAGTATCGAGTTCTATAGAGGAAATGGCATCGAGTATATCCATGAATGCCGAAAATGCTACAGAAGCAGAACGAATTGCCACAAAATCACTCGAAGATTTGACCAAAGGGAACAAATCTTTCATTCAAACTTTTTCTGCAATGAAAGATATTGCTGAAAAGAATTCGGTCATCACAGAGATTGCTTCCAAAATTGATCTTTTGGCCATTAATGCGGCCATTGAAGCAGCCCGCGCAGGTGAAACAGGAAAAGGCTTTGCTGTGGTTGCAGCCGAAGTGAGAAAATTAGCCGAAAATACCAGAATTTCGGCCAAGGAAATCCAGGAAACTTCTCTATCAAGTGTTAAAATTGCAGAAGAATCTGTTCGTTTGTTTGAGCAAATTTTGCCGGGAATTCAAAAGGCTGTTCAGTTGGTTCAGGAAATCAGCGCAGCAAGCCGTGATCAGAATTCCGGAGCAGGTCAAATTAATTCGGCAGTCCTCCAGCTATCACAGGTTACGCAACAAAATTCTGCTGCCGCAGAAGAAATGTCCACCATCAGTGAGCAACTTGCTTCTCAGGCTCAACAACTCAAAGAAACCATTGCATTCTTTGTTACCGGAATGAAAAATATTGAGCAAAAGCCCACGATTCATAAAATGAAGTATAAAACTTCGCATTTGCATAGCGAATCTGATAAAAAGAAATCAGGCATAGATATTAAATTGGCAGAAAACGATAGCGATTCAGAATTTCAAAATTTTTAAGAATGGAAAATTTAAAAATAATTCCAAACAAATCAAAAGCAGGTTCTGTTTTATTGGAATTCGAAGAATCCATTACACTTAGCAATGTAAGCGAACTGAAAATTGAGCTCTTGGATGTTCTGGAAAAGTACGAGCATTTTGAATTGAGTTCTCAGCCTATAAATCAAATAGATTTATCTGGTATTCAGCTTATTATTGCATTTGCAAAATCCGTCGAAAGACAAGGAAAAAGTTTGCAATTGAATTTGAAGTGGAGTGCCGAAATGCAAGAACTTATAAAGAAAACCGGGTTTTGGGAAGTGTTGAATAAGAGTGAAAAGTGAAAAGTGAAGAGTGAAAAGTGAGGAGTGGAAAGTGAGGAGTGAAAAAAAACATAAAATCAAGGCACATCATCGTAGGAATGTTGCAGTTGATGCAAAACCATCGAGGTTTTAAAAACCTCGATGGTATAACTACCAAAGAGATTGCGTTGGTGAAAATCATTGACAGATATAATGAAAAACAAAATACGTAGTATATATGTGAATTATCGTTTCAAAAAACCGATTTTAATTTTTACATATTTCTAAGCGTAACCGATATTAAGGATTGATAATTAAACAAAGAAAAAATGTCGAAAAAGATTTTAATTGTTGATGATTCAGAAAGTATTCGTGAAGTAGTAGCCTTTACACTTGAAAGCGAAGGACACATCATTATTACGGCCGGCGATGGTAAAGAAGCGCTGAGCAAATTGGATGGAAATGTGTTTGATCTGATCATTACGGACTTGCACATGCCTGTAATGGATGGAATTGTATTTATTCAGGAAGTCCGTAAAATAGAATCCTATTTGCGTGTTCCTATTCTTTTCCTGACTACCGAATCTCAACTAAACAAAAAGGAAGAAGCCAAAGCTGCCGGTGCTACGGGATGGATAATAAAACCCTTTGTTCCAGCCAAATTGATTGCAGCAATCAATAAAGTAATTCGTTAAATTTTATGGAAAATTTGCAGGAAAGGTTTCGGGAAGAAGCATTTGATCTGATCGAAGAATTAGAGAAAATCTCTTTGAATCTGAAAGCGGAAAATCAAGATCCGACTGTAGTTGAGAGAATTTTCAGAATTATGCATTCGCTCAAGGGCAGCGGAGGCATGTTTGGATTCGAAAATATCAGTGAATTTACGCATGAACTTGAATCGCTGTTTGATCTGATTAGAGCTGGTAAATTGAGCATTTCAGACGAAATCATACTCCTGACTTTACAAGCTATTGATCACCTCAAAATGCTGGTTGATCATGCAGAACAGAAAGATGACCAATTTAAATCGGATCATGAAAATCTGAAAGCAAAAATTAAAGCCTTTTATAATCAAATTACATTCAGTGAAAACCAAAATCAATCTGTTGACTTAATTCAGAAAATGTCAAATCTTTACAAAAAGAATGGGTTTGATATAGAATTTATTCCCTTCGAAAACATTTTCGATAATGGCTCCAATCCCTTGTTTTTGATTGATAAATTGGTCGATTTAGGTGAAGCTCATATTCAGGTTATCACTGAAAAGATTGATGCTTTAGAAGATTTGGATGTTTTCAAATGCCGGACTTCATGGAAAGTAAAGTTAACCACTTTTTCGGATCAAAATGATATTGCAGATGTTTTCATTTTTGTGGATGATTCCTGTGAATTGAAAATTCGATCCTTGAATAAAGTCCAATCGGATGAAATTCAAAATAACGGAAAAGATGTCATGGATTTAAGTAATCAGACAGTTTTTAAAAAAAAAAATCTGATTGAACCTGAAATTTCAAACCATCCCCAAGAGGAAAAATTAATTTCCAGTATTCGGGTTTCGTCTCAGAAATTGGATATACTGATGAATCTGGTGAGTGAATTGGTTACTACTCAGGCTCGCCTTGGATTGGTAGCCAATAATTCGAAGAATGATGAATTGAATAGCATTTCGGAAGACATCAATAAACTTTCAAAACAACTTAGGGATATAACTTTTGAAATTTGCCTTGTGCCAATAGAAAGCGTAATGACCCGATTCAGACGCTTGGTACATGACCTCTCGGCAGAGCTAAACAAAAACATTGAATTTATAACAGAAGGAACTGAAACCGAAATAGATAAAACCATCGTGGAAATTATTGTGGATCCAATCATGCACTTGATCCGCAACAGTATTGATCATGGAATTGAAAGCCCCGAAGAAAGAAGAAAATTAGGAAAAACACCACAAGGAAATATTCATCTTAAAGCCTACCATTCTGGAGCCAATGTAATTATAGAAGTGAAAGATGATGGCAAAGGAATAGATTCTCAAATAATTAGAAATAAAGCGATTGATAAAAAACTCATTTCGCCAGAAGCAGTCTATACAGAAAAGGAATTACTGAATATGATTTTTTTACCAGGACTATCCACAGCCCAAAAAGTAACCGGAATTTCGGGGCGTGGCGTAGGTATGGATGTGGTCATGAAAAAAATTAGCTCTGTTCGGGGCGAAGTTGAAATTTTGTCAAAAATTGGAACAGGAACTACCATCGTATTGAAACTTCCTTTAACCTTGTCTATCATTGATGGACTTCTCATTCAGGTAGGTGAAACTTTTTTTCTTATTCCTTTGGGTGCTGTAGAAAAAATATTTGAAACAAGGTATGATCAGATTCAAAAAGCCTATAATAATCTAATTGTTCTGGGATCTGTGCAGTATCCATTTCTTTCACTAAGGGAAGAATTCAAAATAAGCACACCTTTTGACAATGTTGCAGAAATTGTTGTGGTTCGTTATAATGAACAATTAATGGGTTTGGTTGTTGATCGTGTTATGGGGGAGCATCAAGCTGTATTAAAACCTCTGGGGCGATATTACAGAAACCATGAATTTTTCTCCGGTGCATCAATTTTAGGCGATGGAACAGTGGCTCTGGTCATGGATACCAATAAGTTAATATTAAGTCATACAGAAAATTAAAAAGATATATGGGAACAAAAGAAATCGAATCGAATTCCTATTTGACCTTCAAGTTATGTGGAGAGTTATTTGCCTCACATGTGAGTAAAGTTCTCAATATCCTTGAGATGCTCAGAATCACCCAAGTGCCCAAATCCCCAGCATACATGAAAGGGGTTATTAACTTGAGGGGCAATGTATTGCCTGTCATCGATATACGTATAAAATTTGGCATGCCAGCCATTGAGGTTAGTAAAGATACGGTCATTTTGGTTCTTAGTATCGAAATGGAAAATGAGCAAATCAATGTTGGTGCTCTTGTAGATTCTGTGCAAGAAGTTATTGAAGTAGGAAAGCAAGAAATTTTGCCTTCACCTTCGATTGGATCTAAATACCGTTCCGAATTTATTCAGGGAATGATCAAATCGGGTGAACAATTTATCATGCTTCTGGATATGGACAAAGTTTTTTCGACCAATGATCTGATATTGATTCAGGAATCGAGCGTTGAAAATATTGAGGAGGAAAAAGCAAATATTAGTTATTGATTATTAATAATTTAAAAAATACACTTATGGATTTCAAAGATTACAAACTGGGAACAAAGCTAACTATTAGCAATGGCATTTTGATGGGAATAGCAGCACTATTGGGTGTGTTTGCCATCATCAATATGTTTGGAGTAAAATCGGATGCCAATGATCTCGATGATTTGTATGTTCCTGAAGTTAAGATTGCCAATACGATAGAGCGAGAAGCACTCCAAACAATGTTAGAAATGAGGACTTATACGTTTAGTGAAAAAAAAGAGGCCTACACAGAAGCAACGAAACATTTAAAAAATGTGAAAGAAGCGATCGTGAATGCCAAAGAATTAGGCTCTAAATACCCCAAACTTAAAAAATTGAATCAGGAAATTCCCAACCTTGAAGCCGAGGTTGTAAAATATGAAGGATATGCGACCCAATCCGATGAATATATCAAGAAAATTGAAAGTTTAAGAAAAGAAATGATCGACAATGGCAATGTTTTTATAGAAAATTGCAAGCTATACTACCACAATCAAATTGAATCATTGAAAAATGAAGGTAAGGGAGGAAATTTAAAAGACAGACTTGACAAGATAGAAGGAATCACGAATATTCGCGGCTTTGGAAATGAAATCATCAAAGCCTCCTACCTTGCCCAGGCAGCAAGAGACCCCCGCTTAATTGAAAGCATTATGAGAAATTTTGATGAGATCGAAACGACCCGAATGAACATAAAAGCATTAACACGACAAGAATCAAATCTTTTGCAATTAGAAAAAATAGACCTATCAGCGGATAATTTTAAAAAAACTACGGAATCTTATCTTGCAGATTGGAAAAAACTCAACGAAATAGCCGAAAGCAGAAACAAGACTGCCGAAATTATTTTGGAAAAATCACAGAATATTGCTAATGCTGGCATAAACCAAACCGATGAAATAGCCACAAGCGCTTCGGGCAATTTATCGCGCTCTTCCTATATTTTGGTCATCGGCCTTATTATTGCAATGCTGATTGGATATGGATTTTCGACCTATATCACCCGAATGATTACGGGTCCTATAAAACAAGGTGTTTTGCTAGCGCAAAAAATTGCAGAAGGCGATCTGACTGTCAACATTCATGTAGATCAGAAGGATGAAATTGGTGATTTGGCGGAAGCATTGCGTAAAATGACAGAAAAATTAAAAGAAGTTCTTTCTCAAGTAATTGCAACAGCAGAAAATTTTGCCAGCGCCAGTGTTGAAATCAGCAATACGTCTCAGGCATTGTCCCAAGGATCGAGCGAACAAGCATCATCCACAGAGGAAGTATCTTCTTCGATGGAAGAAATGGCTGCCAATATCCAACAAAATACCGACAATGCACGCCAAACAGAAAAAATAGCCCTAAAAGCTGCTCAAGATATATCGGCAGGCAATAAAAATGTAATTCAAACTGTGGATTCGATGAAAATCATTGCAGAAAAAATTTCAATCATCAATGATATCGCATTTCAGACCAATATTCTTGCATTAAATGCCGCAGTAGAAGCTGCCCGCGCCGGCGATCATGGAAAGGGTTTTGCCGTTGTCGCCGCCGAAGTAAGAAAGCTTGCCGAAAGAAGCCAAAAAGCTGCCGCTGAAATAGATGGTCTTTCCAAATCATCGGTCAATATTGCCGAAAACTCAGGAAAACTTTTGGAAGAAATTGTGCCCAGCATTCATAATACGGCAAAACTTGTACAGGAAATTGCGGCTGCCAGCATAGAACAGAACTCGGGTGCAAACCAAATCAATAATGCAATACAGCAGTTAAATCAGGTGACACAGCAAAATGCTGCAGCAAGTGAGGAATTGGCCACCAGTTCAGAAGAATTGACAAGTCAGGCAGAACATTTAAAATCCGTGATCAGTTTCTTTAAGATTGATTTAAATTCAAATTCAGTTAGTAAGCATAAAATCAAGCAGGTATCGCACCTGACCAAAAAGGTTTATACCCAGACCCACAAGTTGAAGGGAACCAACCTGAATCTTCACGAACCCGATGATCAATATGAACAGTTTTAATAATTCATACCAAAATAGATTGAATATGAAAATTTTTCCTATTTTTGCATCATTCACAAACACATAACATAATATAGATTGTAAACCTTATTTGTATGCAAGATATTTCCATTTTCGACCGCTCATTTGATTTGCAAAAAACAGCTACCTATTATCTGGGATTGCAATTTACAAATCAGAATTATTCTTATTGCATTCTGGATACAACCCGAGGCAAGTTTATAGGACTAAAATACAGCAATTTCGAAGTCATTGCTGATCCGATCGAATTGTCGAATAAAATAAATTCTATTTTGAAAACAGAAGGAATACTAAATCAAAAATTTCTTATTACTTCGTTTATTTGCAAAAATCAAAAATCGATTCTGATTCCCAATAGTTTTTTTGCAGAAGAAAATATAAATCAATATCTGTCCTTCAATCATATTATTAAAAATGAAGAGGACATCTTATCTTATCCGGTAAAAATTCTTGATGCAAACGTTGTTTTTACCATACCTCGCGTTATTAAAAGCGTGATTCAAAATCACTTTCAAAATATTCGGATTGTTCATAGCTCTATTCCTTTTATTTACAACTACTTAGTGAATTCTAAGATTTACTTTGAAAAGGGTAGTCCTGGGCTTCTTGTTGCTATGAATGTTTACCAAGATTATTTTGAAATTGCTGTCGTTCAGGAACAACGCCTTTTATTCTTCAACACATTCAGTTTTGAAGACGAAAAGACATTTTCATACTTTGCCATTTATGTATTCAAAAAGTTGGAATTACCAACCGGCTTACCATTCATTGTTTCTGGCAATATCGAAAAACAAAACTCTCATTTCAAGGCATTGGAAAGATATTTTCCCAATGTTCAATTGGAAAAGCAGAATCCTAATTTTACCTATAGCTCAAACTTGAGTGAGCTTGCACCTCATTTGCTTACAGAATTGTATAATAGTTACGGCTGCTTGTAATATGCGAATCATTCGGGGAGAAAGAAAAGGTAAGCAAATTCAATTGCCCAAAGATTTTTCGGCAAGACCTACAACTGATTTTGCAAAAACAGGTTTGTTCAATGTCATCGACAATACCTATGAATTTGAGAACCTGTATATTTTAGATTTATTTGCCGGGTCTGGCAGTATTAGCTATGAATTTGCTTCCCGGAATGTAGGGAAAGTTGTTGCTGTAGAATTCGAAAAAAAACACGCTGATTTTATTCGAAATATGGCTTTAAAAATGGGGTTTAATCAGCTTAGCGTCATACATGGCGATGCACTAAAATTCATTCGGACCAGTTTGCTCAATTATGATATTATTTTTGCTGATCCTCCTTATGATTTGCCTGAATTACCTCAAATTCCCGATATTATTTTCGAAAACAAAAGCATAAACAAAGAAGTTTTATTCATTTTGGAACATCCGGGTTCTATTGATTTTACAAAGCATCCCAATTTTTTGAGAGGGAAGAAATATGGTAAGGTGAATTTTACATTTTTCTCCATTCAGGAAGAAAAAAAGGAAGAATAAAATATTTGCCAGTGGGAAAATTTAAACCCTTATAAAATATTGGTGAACCAATGATATTTGTATGCCTCAAAACATTTCTATTGAACATCAAAAACATTTTCTTCTGGTAAAATAATTGACAAATGAATACAAAACTCATCATAATTGCCCTCGGCGCTGTTTTTCTCTTTCATTGCAAAAGCGAAACCAAGCCACCTGAAAACAAAACCGAAAAAGAAACCACTCCCCAAATTGGTTTTGAGAATTTGAAATCTTATCCCCACGATACAAATTCTTTTACCGAAGGCTTTCTTATATTTGGCGGTAAATTATATGAAAGCACAGGAGCAACCAAAGAGTTGCCGCAAACAAAATCCCTTTTTGGCATTGTAGATTTAAAGACCGGTAAAATTGAAACCAAAGTAGAAATAGACAAAGTAAAATATTTTGGCGAAGGAATCACAATACTAAACGGAAAGGTATTTCAACTGACCTATACAACAAAAATCGGTTTTGTATATGATGCAAAAACTTTTAAAAAAATCGGTGAATTCACCTTTCCAAGTCAGGAGGGCTGGGGGATGACCACAGACGGAAAAAGTTTAATCATGAGCGATGGAACAAATATTCTCACATATTTGGATCCCAACACATTGAAAGTAGAAAAGACCTTAAGAGTTACTGAAAGTGGTTATGCCAAAGATAATTTGAATGAATTGGAGTATATAAATTCCTACATTTATGCAAACATTTGGTCAACCAACATCATTGTTAAAATTAACCCCGATGACGGCAATATTGTTGGAAAACTTGATTTAACATCCTTATCGCAGGAAGCTAACTTGATATACCCAAATGCACTGGAAATGAATGGAATAGCATTCGATTCTACTTCCCAGAGCATTTTTATTACAGGTAAGATGTGGCCTAAAATATTTGAAATTAAAATAGGAAATTGATTTGTTGATATGTTTGGGTTTGTTGCAAGACAACAAAACCTTTGTTAGAGCAATGGATTGATAAAATTTCGGTAAAACCAATTTACCATCCTTAGTTCATTCACATTTATAAACCTTGCCTCAGGCGGAACACTAAATTTAAACAAGAGCTTACCTTTTTGCCACTTCCACACGTGCAAAATTCCAACATTATTGCTAAATTTGCATCATATTACTTTTAACAATTTTGACAAATGATAGAATTTCAACAATATATAAAAGACTTGCAATCAGAACCGATTGAAAGAATTACAGAACATTCCAAACGTAGAAGTTTGGAAAATCTTTTGATTGCAATTGCTGAAACTTCTCAAAATAAGGATAAAATTAAAATTCTGCATGAACCACGTAGAAAAGAAAATTATGGAGCACCCGATTTTTTGATTTACACAATTAATTCGATAATTGGATATGTAGAAAATAAAAAAATTACTGAAAACCTTGACAAAATTTTAAAGTCAGAGCAAATAAAAAAATACCGTGAATTATCGCAAAATATTCTTTTAACCAATTATTTAGATTTTGTCTGGATTAAAGGCGATTTAATTGAACGTGAAACACTTTGTTACCAATCAGATTTAGAAAATAAAAAATTTAAACTTGATAACGACCGAATTGAAAAAGTAAATAAACTTGTACTTAATTTCTTTTCGCAAGAACCTTATGGAATAGCAACCCCAAAAGAATTGGCCCTTGCGCTTGCAATAAGATGTAAAAATCTTAAAGTTTATTTAACAGACGAACTTAGCCGACAAGATTTAGAAAATAATAAAGGCATGCTTTACGACCTTTATTATATTTTTAAAAGTCATATTTTTAACGAATTAACAATTTCAGAATTTGGCGACGCTTTTGCTCAAATGTTAGTTTATGGTTTATTTCTTGCCAAATTAAATATGGATAACGTAGCGACAGGGCATGCCCTTTCGCTACACAATGCAAAACAATATATTCCTTCAACATTTCAATTAATTCAAGAACTTGTCCGGTTTCTTGACCAATTAGACAATCCTGAATATATAGAAACTAAATGGATCATTGACGAAACAATTTCCATTATGAATAATCTTGATTTGTTTGAACTTAAAAAGTCATTGACATTTTCAAAAAAAGTAAAAGAAAGTGAAAATATTGAAACCGACCCATATATTTATTTTTACGAAACATTTCTAACGGCTTATGATAGTCAATTAAGAAAATCAAAGGGAGTTTATTACACACCGCCACAAGTAGTAAATTTTATTGTTCGTGCAATAAATGACGTTTTAAAAAACGTATTTAATATTACAGGCGGATTCGCCGCCCGTAATATTGTTACTGTTTTGGATTTTGCGACAGGTACAGGAACTTTTTTATTAGAAATTTTCAAACAAATTTTTGATACTTTGCCAACCGACAGCAAAGCCAAACGAGATTTATTAATTAAAGAACATATTCTAAAAAATATTTATGGTTTTGAATATCTTATTGCGCCTTATACAATTGCACATCTAAAATTATCACAATTTTTAAAAGAAAATGATTATATATTTCAGACAAATGAACGTCTTCAAATATTTCTAACAAACACCCTTGAACCTATAGATAAACAATTGAAAATTCCATTACTTCCAGCATTGACAAAAGAAAGTCAAAGTGCGCAAGAAATAAAAGATAAGCCAATTCTTGTTATTACTGGCAATCCGCCTTATTCTGTTGTTTCAAAAAACAAAGGAGAGTGGATTAGTAATTTGATTGAAGACTACAAATATGTTGACGGGGTTCATTTTAACGAAAAAAAGCATTCATTACAAGATGATTATGTGAAGTTTATTCGCTTTGCACAAGATAAAATGGAAAAAGTTGAACAAGGAATAATTGGAATTATTACAAATCATTCATTTTTAGACAATCCTACTTTTAGAGGAATGCGCAAAAGTCTAATGACAACTTTTGACCAATTATATTTTATTGATTTACACGGTAACGCAAAGAAAAAGGAGAAAACGCCAGACGGTGAAAAAGACGAAAACGTGTTTGATATTGAACAGGGTGTAACCATTTCTATTTTTATTAAGAAAAAAGGAATTGAAAAAAAGGTTTATCATACTGATTTTTGGGGTGTACGTTCACAAAAATATAAAATGTGTCTAGATAATTCATTTGACAACTTAGATTTTTCAGAACTAAACCCAATTGCGCCTTATTTTTTCTTTGTTCCAAAAGATGAAACAAATAAAATTCAATATGATTCGTACATTCCCTTATCGAAAATTTTTGCATTTAATTCAATGGGATTCGTTACAGGCAGGGATAATTTTCTCATTAATTTTGATAACGATACGCTATGGAAAAAAATGCAAATGTTTTCAAAAATGAATACAGAACATGCCAGACAAGAGTATAATTTGGGAAAAGATTCAAGAGATTGGACTGTTGCTACAGCCTTAAAAGATTTGAATGATAATTTTGACCAAAAAAATATTGTTAAAGTTTCCTATCGTCCTTTTGATAATAGATTTACATTTTATACAGGAAATTCGCGCGGTTTATTTTGTAGCCCACAGCGTAGAATTATGAACTGTTTTGTTAATAAAAATATTGCTCTAATATGCGTTAGAATTGGCAGAGATATTACTGCAAATAACTATTTTGTTACTAAATATATAACTGATAAAAGTATAGTTTCTTCCTTAGATAATGCAAACGTATTTCCCTTATATATTTACGAAAAGCAAAGTTTATACAATAACGTAGAGCCAATAAATAAAGCACAAAGCAAACAGGAAAAAGATTTTTTAGAACATAAAAAAGCTTTTGAAATTGCAGAACGTGAATTTTTTAAGCATAAAAAAGTGTTTGAAAGTATTAAGAAACCAAGCGACCAAGAAATAGGAATTTTTGAAGAACATAGAATGGGGTTTGAAGAAACTCAAACCATGTTTGATAAAATAAAAGAGAATTATGAAAACGAATTACTTAAACTAAAAAAAATACAAGAACAAAATAAGAAAGAGCATATTGAAATTTTAGAAAATGGATTAGTTAAACGACCAAATTTTGCAAATGATTTTTCTAAATTCATTAAAAATAAATACGATAATCAATTTACACCCGAGCAAATTTTAGGTTATATATATGCGATTTTATATTCCGATACATACCGTAAAAAATACGCTGAATTTTTAAAAATAGATTATCCCAAAATCTCATTTACCGATGATATACAATTATTTATTAGAATTTCAAAATTAGGTAATGAATTAATCCAAAAACATTTACAAAAAGAAATTCCACAAGGTAATGAATATAAAGAATTAGGTTTATATAAAGGATCTGGCGATAATTTAGTTGTGAAACCCGAATTCAAAAATTTAAAAACTGAAAATGGTTATCGGGGAATGTTATATATAAGTAAAAATCAGCATTTTGACAATGTACCAGAATATATTTATGATTTTCATATAGGTGGTTATCAAATATTAGAAAAGTATTTAAAAGACCGTAAAAATAAAGTTCTTACATTCGATGAAATTGAAAATATCGAAAATGTGGTAAAAATAATTGCATTTACGATCAAACAAAAGGAAAAAATTGAAATTGAAACAAAAAACTGGATTTAAAGTATGAGATTTGCATTTCATTCATGCTATTTTGATATATTTTGCTTTCAAACGATTTATAATATTATCTTGGAATTGCAATGATTTTTACAGTTTTAGGCAATGAATATTTATTTCAGTAATTGTCCTATTTTCGTCCAGTTTTCGAATAATCATTTATTTCAATTTTGAACATGGAAGCTCAAAACAAAGATCAAATTCTGCAAAACCTTAAGAAGAAGATCGAGGCAGATATGCAACACCTTGACAAACTTTATCAATACTTGCATCAAAATCCGGAAATTTCGAAACAGGAAAAGCAAAGTTCTGAAAGGATGATTGCAGAACTTGAATCGCTTAAAATCTCTGTTTATAAGGGTTTTGGAAATTATGGTTTTGTGGGAATTGTTGAAAACGGAGAAGGTCCAGTCATCATGGTACGAACTGATTTAGATGCACTTCCACTCGAAGAGAAAACCAATCTTCCCTACAAAAGCACCAAAAAAACCATAGCTGAAGACGGGCAAGAAACTTTTTGCATGCATGCCTGTGGACATGATTTGCACATGACTGTTTTTGCTGGTGTAGCGAGCTGCATGATGGCCACGAAAGACCAATGGAAAGGAACATTAATGCTGATAGGCCAACCCGAAGAAGAAACAGGTTCAGGTGCCGAAACCATGCTAAAAAATGGACTATTTGAAAAATTCAAGAAGCCGGATTTTTGCACAGCGTATCATGTTCTTCCTGCATTGGAATCAGGAAAAATTGCTTTTCGGCACGGAAAAACTATGGCAGGAATCAATACGGTAGATTTAACGGTTTATGGTAAGGGTGGTCATGGAGCTTATCCTGACAAAACCATCGATCCGATTGTTCTGTCTGCCAGAATCATAATGGATTTGCAAACCATTGTGAGTAGGGAAATTTCACCTTTTGATGAAGCAGTGGTCACTGTTGGCGCTATTCACGGCGGAATAAAGCACAATATCATTCCCGATGAAGTAAAAATGAAACTGACTTTGCGCGGCTATACAGACCAAGTTCATAAGCAAATTCTGGATGCTGTTAAACGAATATGCGATGGAGCTGCTTACTCGGCAGGATTGCCCGAAGACCTGTATCCCAAAATTGAATTGACAGAATCATTCGTTCCGCCTTTGATTAATAATGAGCAGCTTGTGAACAAGATGCGTTCACTTGCCGAAGCAAATCTGGGAAAAGAAAACGTTGTGGACGCAATGCCTTCTATGGGCGGCGAAGATTTTTCGGAATATGGTAGAACTGCAGATAAGATTCCACTTTGCTTCCTATGGTTAGGGATTGCTTCCAAAGAATTTCTCGAAGAGTGCAAAAATAAAGGGCAAGAACCCTATCCGCTTCATTCGCCATATTTAGCACCAGATTATCAAAAAGCTGCTTTTACCGGTATTTTAAATATGTCGGCTTCTTTGATTGAAATGTTTAAGAATCCACTCAAATATTAAATTGATTTACAATGCTGTATTCTCGCTCAGCGAAAGCAATTTCGTTGAGCTTGGCAATAAGCAATTTTGCAACCTGGTTGAAATATCTTCTTTGCTTGTAAGCCAATACCCACCTGATTCCCTGAACAGCATTGACCAAAAGAATTTCGTCAGCATTTTCAAGATCTTCAACCTTAATATGCTGATCTATTTTGACATTTAATCTTAAATCTTTTGCAATCTTGAGCGTTTGCTTTCGCATCACATCCGGCGAACATCCGTCTTTGAAGGGCGGAGTAAAAACATTTGTATCCTTTATAACCAAAATATTCGAAGCAATAGTTTCTACCACATGATCATGATCATTGAGAATGATGCAATCATCCAATTTATTTTCTACCCGAAAACGATCTGCCTGAAAATACAATAGTGAATTGTAACTTTTGAACATGGATAAGGTTGTCGAAGGTTTTCGTAATTCTTCTAAAACATCGACTTTGTAGCCTTTGGTATTTATTTGATAATTGTCGCAGTCCAGTTTTTCCGTTTCGATGTAATAATGTGTATCCAGTAAGCCTTTCTTTTTTTCATTCTCTTCGCGCGAAATAGTCAGGCGGATTTTAGCTCCCTGGTATAGTTTATTTTTATTCAAAAGTCTTGAAATTTCATCGTGCAAGGTCGATTGGACAAAACTTGCCGGACGACCAAATTTCAAAAAATTGAGCTGTCCGATGATTTTGGAAAAATGATCATCGAAAAATTGTACAGTTCTGCCCGAAGCATGCATATTTTCCCAAATCACTTCTCCGTATCGGAAAGCGTAATTCCTGTGGGAAATAATTAAAGCATCTTCGTTTACAAAAGTACCGTTACAACTAATATATTTTGAATCTGACATTTATCAAAAAGCTAAGCCGACTGATTTTCCTGCAAAATTAAAAATTTAAGATAGGGAAATTTGGATTTGGCATAATTATTTGAAAAGAATTTCAATATTTCGTAAAGGTTGAATTTATTTTGATTTTAGGGCTTAAAAATCAACCGAATTGATGAATCCTTTCAAAAAATTTGTGGATTTCAACTTATTTATAGATTTTTGTATTATCATGTACTAAAGAGAAAAAATATGCCTTATACTTATGAATACCCTCGTCCGATGGTGACTGTGGATAGCATCGTTCTTTGGAAAGACTATTCCGGCTGGAAGTTATTGTTAATCAAACGGAAAAACGAACCCTACCAAAATTTATGGGCATTTCCAGGAGGTTTTGTTGAGATGGACGAATCGTTGGAAGCTGCTGCTGCCAGAGAACTGGAAGAGGAAACTGGTATGAAAAATATCCCTCTGGAACAATTTAAAACATTTGGCGATACCAAAAGAGATCCGAGAGGAAGAAATATTTCGGTTGTTTATTACGGAATAACAAGCAAATCGAATGTGGAAATCCGGGCCAATGATGATGCGGTTGAAGTTCAATGGTTTCCAATAACAGAGTTACCTGATTTAGCTTTTGATCACGAAATGATTTTTGGGATGTTCAAGAGCAGAATTCTTGCTAATTATTCTTAATCCATACAATAGAAAATTGGTCACGAAATATAATACCGCAAATCTTAAATCAACTCACCAAATCGAAGGTATATCTTTGGTGATACAAAACCTTCAAGGTTTTTAAAGCCTCGAAGGTGGGGTGTCAAAAATTTGACAATTTGTAAATTTATTTTCACCCTGCTTTTTTAAAAAAATTGCATCTTTTTTCATATAGAGTTTCCCCTATATTTTTTGCTTTCCACAGTTCAATATCCGAATTTTT
>Ga0316608_1000011_pt1 | contig 95496 bp, 60 predicted proteins | sample MIS2016152B_MG_FD_207673 | JGI IMG/M metagenome (GOLD analysis project Ga0316608, IMG submission 207673) | Microbial mat bacterial communities from Middle Island sinkhole, Lake Huron, Michigan, United States - MIS.2016.152B | ecosystem: Environmental > Aquatic > Freshwater > Lake > Sediment... | reverse complement strand
ATTTTCATAATTTTGGGTTTTCTACAACCGCACCTTTTTTATAGGTACGGTTGTAGAAATTCAGGGTGGCAAATTTTCTCCATTTTCCATTTTCTTAAATTTTAGATAATCTAAAGGACTTAATATTTTTGATGTATTTGCCGTACTCAACTTTGTATTTTAATACGATTTTCTCCATTGTAATTTAGTTTGCTAATAGTTAAGCTATTCAACATAATATAACTTAATCAAAATTTCAATCACTTTTTACAAAGATTTTTTTCATTCATTTCCTCAAAAAATAGTCCAAAAAATTCGTTTATTTGTAATTAAATTAGATATAGCCGAAAAAAAATATAGTCGGGACTATTTTCGCCACTAAAATATATAAATGTTTATGGAGGTTTTTGCTTTTCACTGCTATTTTTTTCATTTTTTCATATCAGTAATTTTGTCCATTCGAATGTTTCGAAATCCTTGCAACCTCCTTCAAATCCTCGGATTTTTCCTCCAGAATTCCAACAACACTCCTCACCCTCAAAACTTCCTTTGAAGAATTTTTGATACAGATCATTGTATCATGTATGTAGGAAATACTACTCAAAACACTATTATTTACTGGACGTTGGATTAAATCTGATCAGTTTTTCAATAAAACAAATGTATAAATTCTTTTTGAGTATAACAAGGAATGGAAAAATATTTTCTGGAGAGGCATTCAGAACTAAATTCACGATTAAAATTGTGAAATTTAACATTACTTCACGAAAAACAAGCTTCTTTGTAGTATAAATAATCATTAAATAGTGATGAAAAGGTATCTACGTAGTGAAATTTTTCTTGTCTGCACCGTTCAGGAGGCGTCTCCGTAGTAAATATTTTCTTCTCCGCACCGTTCAGGAGGTGTCTCCGTAGTAAATATTTTCCTGTCTGCACCACTCAGGAGGTGTCTCCGTAGTAAATATTTTCTTCTCCGCACCACTCAGGAGGTGTCTCCGTAGTAAATATTTTCCTGTCTGCACCACTCAGGAGGTGTCTCCGTAGTAAATATTTTCCTGTCTGCACCACTCAGGAGGTGTCTCCGTAGTAAATATTTTCTTGTCTGCACCGTTCGGGAGGTGTCTCCGTAGTAAATATTTTCTTGTCTGCACCGTTCAGGAGGTGTCTCCATAGTAAATATTTTCTTGTTTGCACCGTTCAGGAGGTGTCTCCGTAGTAAATATTTTCCTGTCTGCACCGTTCAGGAGGTGTCTCCGTAGTAAATATTTTCCTGTCTGTAGCCAAAAATCAGCATCGTTTATCCAAATATTGCCTGTTAGGAGTACCTAAATCCTCTATTTTTGTAGTAAAAATGACCTTTGTAGCAAATATTTTCTTCTTATTGCCAAAAATGGAGATTAAAATAACGATTATGGTGCTTTCCAGAATGAAATATTTTCACAACTTAATATATACTTATAATGAGATAGTTACATTGCTTTGTTTTACATTTCACTTTAGTGTGTTTGCAAACTAAATACTTAAAGTAATTCTTTAACTAAAAAAAATAAGAATAAAAAGTGAAAAAAAGTGCGAAAAAAATTTGGTGGTTTAAAACTTCGCCGTATATTTGCCTCGAAATCAAGTTTGTGTGAAAGCATCATTTAATTTAATTTTTTTAAATATGCCCGGTTTCAAAACGAAAACAATTTTGTATTTCGTTTTACATATAACTAACGCGATTGCACAAACAGGCATATAATAAGTTATGACAAATAATAGTAAAACCGTAAGTTCATTGCCATTTGGAATGACAGAACTTACAACAGTGTCAACGCGTATTGTGGATGCGTTAACCCGGGATCTTGAAGATTTGAGTCCTCTCGGAATTACAACAACAAAAATCGCTGAATTCACAAATCAGATTAACACCCTGATGGCGATGAAGAAAGATCAAGACCATAAAGCAAGCATGCGGTTGATGGCAAAAACAAAAAGCCAAAAATTGCAAGAACTTGTGGACAGTCTGAGGATCATGGAATTCACAATTAAAACAAACTTTGGTTTGGACTATGATTGTGAAGCATTGATTATCATGCGATCCGTGCGATCCTTGTCTGGAAAGCAAGTTTTGGCTACTTTGGGTCATGTTTTTTCTGAACTGAAATCTTCCGATGTGTTGTACAAAAACAATGACAGTATCAAAACTGCCATTGACAACGCCGAAAGTGCTTTTGTAAAGTATTCTGAGGAATACGCCAAATCAACAGACTTGATGCACACCCGCAGAAAGTCGGTGGACGTTAGACTCCTGGAGGCTTACAAATTGTACGCACAGTTGCTTTACTACAGCAACATTGGTAGAGGTTTCTGGAATGTAAAATCCAGCAATCGTGCCCTGGATTACAAGTTGCCTTTTCGCAAATACAATGCAAAAAAGGTCATTGTTCCGGAGACTGCATCTAATAGTTTGGTTGCATAAATAAAGGAAAAGCTCAGTAAGTTGTTGTGATTAAAGCCCTGCAAGTATATTTGCAGGGCTTTTTTATGTTTAATGCCAATTAATTCTACTTTGGCAGATTAGATTTTACAAGTTTCTGTTAATTTTTTTTATCAACTACCAACCAAAGTCATTTAGTTAAGGCTGTAAGCCTTTAAGACATTAGCACAGGGCATCGCCCTGTGAAAAGTACGTAACTAAAATAGCCCTGTAAGGGCGGAAGCTTTCGCCCTTACAGGGCTCGATTGAATCGGCATATTTTTTCGTAGGGCGTTGCCCTACGCTAATAGCTAACACCCTTTCAGGGCAAAAAAATAGAGAAATAATATCAAATTTGTTTATTTTTTTAATTTACCAAAGTAGAATTAAGGTTGAAAAATCAATATCAATACACTAAAGATCGACAAAAAAATAGGTATATCCTTTAATCCGCAGGATTTTTTCAATTTGTGTAATAAACAATAGTTTGCATAAATATTTCTTCACCTTTTTAAATGAACTAAAATTCGTGTAATTCGTGTAATTCGTGGTCAAACAAAAAACACTTATTTTTTTCTTATTTTTCTTTGTCCTTTTGTCTTGACACAAAAGAACGAAAAATTCAAGAATATAATAACGGTATAGGTTTTTCAGAATTGCCCGGTTTCCCATGCATAAATGCATGAGCTAATGATTAGTGTTTAACAAAACCCTCAAGGTTTTAAAAACCTTGAGGGTTTCTGCACAACCTATCATTTTGTAATGCTATACAATTAATTTTGGACGCTTACTTATATAGAAGAAATGCAACAAAATAGTTTGCGCTTTTTCAGGCGTTCTGAATTTGCAAATTTTATTTTACAATTTTTGACAAATGAATCCATATCTTGTGCTACCTTGCTTTTCATTCTTCATTCTTCATTCTTCATTCTCCATTCTTCATTCTTCATTGTTCACTTTCCCCTATATAAATTAACCTTTTATATTTTGAGATTCTGTTGAATATAAATATCTTTGCCCCTCAAAATTTATCTATGAATCTCATGCACCGAATTATCTATATTTCAATGTTTTTATTGGTTTTTTGTTTTTCATGCCAAAACAAAAATAAAGACATTTTGCCAGAAGAAAAATTGGCAGACGTAATCGCCGATATGCATCTTGCAGATGCGATTCTGAACCGTGAATCGACCCGCTTTGGACAAAAAGATTCTTTGCATTCCTATTACAATACACTTTATGCCCAACACAATATCAGCAGGAAACAGTTTTATCAAACCATGCAGCATTATATGAAGAATCCTGCAGAGTTTGATAAAATATATAGCCAGGTGTTGAACAAATTGCGGGACAAGCAAGCATTGTACAAACCCAAGTCCGATTCCCTTCAAAATAAAAAGGAAGAAATCAAAAAGGTAGAGAATAAAATTATTGAAAAAGAAAAGTTGATGAAAACATTAATAAAATGAAGTTGTTTAGGATTTAAAGTATAAAAAAGACCATAAAGCTATGTTGAATATAAATAATTTGCACGTCTCAATCGAAGGGAAGAAAATACTGAAAGGAATCAATTTGCAGATAGAAAAAGGGAAAGTCTATGCGATCATGGGGCCAAATGGATCAGGAAAGAGCACTTTGGCTTCGGTTTTGGCAGGAAAAGAAAATTATGAAATCAATGAAGGCGAAGTGAGCTTCAATGGCAAAAACCTGCTCGACATGCCTGCGGAAGAAAGAGCATGGAATGGCGTTTTTCTTGCTTTCCAGTATCCGATAGAAATACCTGGAGTGAGCATTACCAATTTTCTTCGGGCAGCCATCACAAAAAAAAGGGAATATTTAGGTCTCGAACCTTTATCTGCTGCCGACTTCCTCAAACTCATGAAAGAACGCAAGGCATTTGTTGAAATCAATTCAGAATTGACAAATCGCAGCGTGAATGAAGGTTTTTCGGGAGGAGAGAAAAAGAAAAATGAAATTTTCCAAATGGCCATGCTGGAGCCGCAACTTGCCATATTAGACGAAACCGATTCCGGCTTAGATATTGATGCCTTGCGCATTGTATCGGAAGGGGTGAACAAAATAAAAAATGAGAATAACGCATTTATCGTTATCACTCACTATCAGCGTTTGTTGGATTATATTGTGCCCGATGTGGTGCATATTCTGTACAATGGAAAGATCGTAAAAACCGGCAGCAAAGAGCTTGCTCTTGAGCTTGAAGAAAAAGGTTACGACTGGATTAAAAATGAAAACGATCAATAAGCGCAACGATGTATGGAAAAAAATGAAATAAAAGATCTTTTCAGCTCATGCATTCAGAATCATTCAAATCTGGTGTATTTGACTGAATTGATTGCAGAAGCTAAAAGTCGATACGACACCACTTCCTTTCCAAGCCGAAAAGAGGAGCATTGGAAAAATACGGAAATCGGAGCATTATTTTCTGAAAAATATGTTTTGGCAGAAAAATTAGATCTGCAATGGATTCCCGAAAACTTGGCATTTCCAGATATCCTTGATGCTTATAAACTGGTTTTTGTCAACGGACATTATGCCGAAAATCTGTCTGATTCGTTGGAAAATACCGGTGTTGCAATTCAAACCGGCAGCAATATAGACCACCAAATCCTGAAAGAACTTTATGAACGTGAAAACATCGCTTATTTTCCGCTGCTAAACGATTGCGCATCGGATGCTTTGGTTCATATTCAAATTCAGGAAAATAAAGTTGTTGAGAAGCCGATTTTGGTTTACAATTTATTTCAAGCCACTCAAGCTACAATGATTTGCCCAAAGATCTGTTATTCTATAGGTTCAAATAGCCAGGCTAAAATTGTTCTTACCTACGACAATATTTCAAAGCAAGATGGAAAGGTTTTTTATAATTCGGTTCAAAAAATCAAAGTTCTCGAAAATGCTCAATTGGAAATCATCTCGCTGATCAATGATTTAGGTCAAAATCTGTATTTCAATTCTTTTCATGCAGAACAGAAAAAAGACAGTACCTTATCCTGCCTAAGTTTCAATCTTTCGACCAAGTTTGTAAGAAACGAGCTCCAGATTGATCTTTTGGCAGAAAACTGTGAGTGCAATTTATATGGCCTCAATACCCCGCAGAATGAACAGATTATCGATAACTATACTTTCATACGTCATCAAAGTCCTTATTGCCAAAGTAATGAACTTTACAAAAGCATAGTAGGCGAAAAAAGCAATTCCGTATTTCTGGGACGAATTTTTGTAGCTCCTCATGCACCCAAAACATTGGCATTTCAGCAAAACAGCAATCTTTTGTTGAGCAGCAATGGAAAAGTAAGCAGCAAACCTCAGCTCGAAATATTTACCGATGATGTGAAATGCAGCCACGGTTCATCGACCGGACAAATCGACAGCAATGCACTTTTCTACATGCGTTCACGTGGAATCGATATGCAGCAAGCTAAAAACCTTCTGATTTCTGCGTTTGCTGCGGAGGTTGTTTCTAAAATATCTCTGACCGATCTGAAAGATTATATTGCCGAACTGACAAATAAAGTATTGAACTAATGATAGAGGTAAATAAAATAAGGCAAGATTTTCCCATGCTTCAACAAAAAGTATATGGAAAACCCTTGATTTATTTAGACAATGCAGCCACAACCCAAAAACCGTTGATTGTAATCGATACAATTTCTGAATTCTATAAAACGATGAACAGCAATATTCATCGTGGAGTTCATTATTTTGCCGATCGTGCCACAATTGCTTACGAAGCAGCAAGGAAAACCGTGCAAGAATATATTCATGCTCCTCATTTGCATGAAATAATTTTCACACGAGGCACCACAGACAGCATTAATCTTCTTGCCTTTTCTTTTGGCGAAGCATTTGTAAGGAAGGGCGATGAAATTATCATTTCGGCCTTCGAACATCATTCCAATATTGTTCCCTGGCAAATGCTGTGTCTGCGGAAAGAAGCCAAATTGGTTGTGATACCTTTCAATGAAAATCAGGAACTGGAGCTCAGCATCCTGAAACAAAAGATCAATGAAAAAACCAGAATCATAGCCATAACACATATTTCAAATTCTTTGGGAACAGTAAATCCTGTCAAAGAGATCATTCAAATTGCTCATGCTGCCAATGTGCCAGTTTTAATCGATGGCGCTCAATCAGCACAGCATGTTCCGATCAATGTTCAAGATCTTGACTGTGATTTCTTTGCATTTTCTGGTCATAAAACTTATGGACCCAATGGAATTGGTATTCTTTTTGGAAAAGAAAAATGGTTGGAGAAAATGCCACCCTATCAAGGGGGGGGGGATATGATTGCCGATGTAACTTTCGAAAAAACCACCTACAATGAACTTCCCCTGAAGTTCGAAGCAGGTACACCCGATTATGTTGAAGCAGTAGGTTTAAGCAAAGCACTCAATTATATTTCAGAAATAGGGATCGAAAACATTGCTTTATATGAAACTGAATTGCATAAATATGCGTATCATAAACTTAAGCAAATAGAAGGATTTGTCAGTTATGGTAACGCAAAAGAGTGCGCTTCCATCATTTCTTTCCTGATCGATGGAATTCATTCCTTCGATATAGGCATGACGCTTGATAAAATGGGTATTGCCACCCGTACCGGCACGCATTGCACGCAGCCGGTTATGGATTATTTTAAAATTAAGGGTACTGTAAGGGCTTCATTGTCTTTTTACAATACTTACGAAGAAATTGAGGCACTTTACGAAGGATTACTCAGAATTCGAAAGATGTTCTTATAATTGAATTTGCAGAATTAATCTCAATAAAACAAGAAGATTATGAAGTTTTCTATTTTTATTTCATTTTTGGTGTGTGCCGTTATGACAAGCATTTATTCACAATCGACACATCAGGTTACTACATCAGGAACAACCTTTGTACCTGAAACCCTCAATGTTGTAGTTGGCGACATCATATCCTTCACGCCCGTAGGATCACACTCCATGACCGAAGTGGCAAAGTCCACTTGGGACAACAACAACGCATCGCCAGTTATCGGATTCAATACTACTGTGGTATCGTCCAATAGCACTTTCAATATAAATTCGGCAGGCAATCATTACTTTGTTTGTATTCCACATGCAAGTATGGGCATGAAAGGACTGATCATTGCCTCTGAAACGATGACTATTGGGTCTGTTACAGGAAAACCTGATTTTAATATAGCACCGAATCCGGCAAGCAATTTCATCCAGGTTTATTTCAGAAATTATGCATCTGCAAAGAATTATTCTTTGAATATACTCGATATCACAGGAAGATCCATTTACAAGTCAAGCAAAATAGCGGCAAATTCATTTTCCATCAGCACGACTGAATTCAGAAATGGAATTTATATACTTCAAATTATCGATAATGATAATTTTCAAATACAATCAAAAAAATTCATGATCAATAAATAATAGTATTCAATTTAAAATTAAACGTTCAGTGAAATACGCAAATCCTTTAACGAAAAGGCAAAGAGAAAAGTTAGAAACATTCATAGTTGGTAACTTTTCAATAAAGGAAGTCTATAGGGGCATAGCAGTGCTAATGAGTTCCAACAGAATCACGATAGATAAAATATCTGTCATTTTGGGTTTTGACCGCGATACCATAAGCAAATGGATAGATAAATGGAATCTATTTGGCATCAAAGGTTTGAAAAAAGAGACCAGAGCCAAAAGGAAAACTTCGGCAGCATCGGCAAACCCACAATCAGAAGAACAAAAGCAATGACAATAAGCGAAGTACAAGATCAAATTGTAGAGGAATTTTCAATCTTCGATGAATGGTTGGATAAATACGAATACTTAATTGAAGTAGGAAAAACAGTTCCCGGCATTGAAGAAAAGAAGAAAACAAAAGACAAACTAATAGAAGGCTGTCAGTCACGGGTTTGGTTAAATGCCGATTTGCAGGATGGTCTGATCATATTGTCGGCCGATAGCGATGCACTAATAACCAGAGGAATTGTAGGTTTATTAATTCGGGTATATAATCAGAGAACCCCTCAGGAGATAATGACAAATGAACTTACATTTATAGATCGAATAGGTCTGGCTCAAAATCTTTCTCCTACCCGGGCCAACGGTTTACTCTCCATGATAAAACAAATAAAGATGTATGCCCTTGCATACGATACTATTTTGAAAAAGTAAAGCATACAATACTTTTGTAAAATGGAAACACAAGAACCACTATCACTGGAAACCGAAGTTGTCGGCGTGCTCAAAAGCATCTACGATCCGGAAATTCCTGTCAATATATATGATTTGGGGTTGATCTATGAAATCAACATCGACGATAATGCCAACCTTGAAGTGAAAATGACATTGACGGCTCCCAACTGCCCTGTAGCAGACATTTTGCCCAATGAGGTAAATGAAAGACTCAGATCTATTCCGGGAATCAACAATGTCAATGTACTCTTGGTTTTTGATCCACCTTGGGATCAATACATGCTTTCGGAAGAAGCCAAACTCGAACTTGGATTTTTATAAAATTTGTTTTACCTTTATTGCCATAAAGTTTTGTAAAACGAAAAAAAATAGAATCATGTTCAAAGAGTTTAGAACCTTCATTAGCAGAGGCAATGTTGTGGATTTCGCTGTGGGTGTAATCATCGGAGCAGCTTTTGGCAAAATTGTCAGTTCCCTCATTGCCGACATCATCATGCCTCCTATTGGTATGCTTATCAAAGGGATTGACTTCAAAGACCTAAAGCTTAATCTATCGTCTGAAGCCAGTCCTGTATTCATTCAATATGGGAACTTCATCCAGATTTTAATTGAATTTCTCATCCTCGCTTTTGTTATTTTTTTATTTATCAGAACACTCAATCGCTTCAAGAAAAAAGAAGAAGCAAAGCCGGTTGAACCGACTGCTTCCGAAGTTCTTTTGACAGAAATTCGTGATTTGCTAAAGAAATAAAACACCACACACAAATTTTCCCTATCATGCGCAGAAAGAATCAGGAAATAACAGACAAAAAGATCATTGAGGAAATTCTGTCTCAATCCACAGTTTGCCGAATTGCAATGATGGATCATGACAGACCTTATATACTGCCATTCAATTATGGCTATTCGGACAATGCCATTTACATTCATTCTGCGCCTGAGGGAAAAAAGATCGACCTTCTGAAACAAAACAATAAAGTCTGTTTTGAAATTGAATCCTATTGTGAGGTTATTGCCAATGAATTATCATGTGAATGGACAACCCGATACCGTTCTGTGGTTGGTTATGGATTTATAGAATTCATCACAGACTATGAACAAAAAAGACAAGCACTGGATTATATCATGGCGCAATATGGCAGAAAAGAAAACAATATTTATAAAGAAAAACAAGTAGAATTAATTGTGATTCTGAAGCTCCATATCGAAGAAATTTGCGGAAAGCAATTGGGAGAGTAGGGGATTGGAAATAGTTCAGCGGATATAATGGAATTCATTACGGGTTTAGAACAGGAAGGACGAATGTTGGATTCCATCATAGCGTTTGCATTATTAACAAATATCTAAATTGAAAATTAATACTAAATACACATGGATAGTAATAGAGATATTTTTATATCAACTTACCTAAATAAAATACAGGAGATTTTTAAATTAAAATCACTTAGTGAAAGTTTCGAAATATTTTCAATGGCTGCAATTTTGGATAGGAGTTTTGATGAAATTAAAGCAAATGATTGGACTGGAGGAGGTAATGATGGAGGAATTGACGGGATTTACTTTGAAGAAGGAATAGGAAATATTACAATGCACGTTTTTCAATGTAAGTATTATACATCCTCAAAAAAAAGTTTGAGCGATAATGACTTATATAAATTCATTAATGATGTAAAGTTAATTTTTAAAGAAGGCAAAGAAAAGACAAATAGTTCTGGGTTAAAAAGTAAAATTAATTATTTTAGAGAAAAGGTACGTTTCAATTATATAACAATAAAACAATATTTTGTATTTAATGGTGATATTGAAGACAAACAAACCATAAACAAAAATATTTATCAACAATTTCACAAACCCAATGAACCTGAATGTTTTGAGATTTGGGATGTCAATCATTTATACAAACAAGTTGCAAGACTCATAGAATCTTTGAATAAACGTAAAAAATTAGATTTTGTATTTAATCCAATCAAATCGAATATTACATCAAATAATGACAACCAAGGTCTAATTACTTTTTCGATTTATAATACAAGAGCTGCAATGTTCAGAATTTCTGCGTTGGAGCTATGTAAATTATTAGATGAAGAACAAAAAGTAAATGGCACTATTGATAAAATTTTTTCAGAAAATATAAGAGGTTTTTTAGGCAAGGGAAATCTTACCAATGCAAAAATTATTGAAACATTAAAAAGCAGTGATAAAACCTATTTTCCCTTTTTTAATAACGGGCTATCAATTATTTGTGAAAAAGTCACAATCCCAAAATCTACGTTATTGGGCAATTATATCATACCTTGCACTAATCCTGTAATTGTAAATGGGTTACAAACTACATATTTAATCTACCAGCAGTATCTAGAAGAAAACAGCAGCATTGATGATATTTCTGTTACCATAAAAATATGCGAAACTTCGGAGCCTGAACTAATTGAAAAAATTACAGATGCCACGAATACCCAAAGTGTTATTACATTTAAAGATAAAATTAGCAACAAAGAGTTTAATCGACATTCGAAAGAATTGTTTAATAATATGGGTATAGGATATATTTCTAAACGAGGTGAGGTTTTTACTCAATTGATTGCTAATTATTCAACTACCATACAGTCGGATAAATTATTAAAATTATGGTATGCAGCATTTTATCAAAAACCATTTGAGGCTGCTACACAAGAACAAATTGTATATAAAAACATTTTTGATGCTACAATAAAGAAAAGTCATGAACTCAATCCTCTATTTAATGGAGACATCGACTCTGCTCTATATGGACAACTTTGGCTGACCTATAAAATTTACGAATTTTCAATTAAAGAAATTAAGGAGAATAGTCATATAATCCATTACTTGGGTTATGAATTTTTTTGTTATATGGTCTTTAAAATATTAAAAGTAGTATCAAATGAGTTTAGTGATTTAAACATAAATAAAATAAAAGAATGTATTGTTGAAGTATATGATATCATTGATCAGGAAAAAGTAAAACATCGTTTTGATTATTTTGATGTATTTGCTGAAATTTTAGTTCCGTTTGAGAAAAGAAAAAAAATGGGATATAATTCAGATGATTATTATTTATTATTTAGCGAAACAGATTCTTCAAACTTGAATGAATTAAGAATAAATACTGCTTGTATACGGTAGCATATCAGATTATGATAGATTGATAATTTCAACTTCATTACAAAATGATTATACTACACTTTACTCAGAAGATATGCAACAATTACAACGGATTGATGATAAATTGACAATAATAAATCCGTTCAAACTATGAAACGAATGGAAAACAAGCCACCAAAGTGTGGTTGAGATTAGTCTTCCCAACGATCAGACTGATCTTACAAAGATTACAAAAAAAGTTACCAACAAAAATAATATTATGTTTAAAAAATTGTTTCAAGGATTGAAAAAAACAAATAATTTAAAATGTAGAAATTCTGACAAAATGGATAATATACTTGAAAGACTGATTTTATTGTGGTATTTCAAGCAAGATAATTTTGTGCGTTTTGAACAAACATTTGTTTTAAAAACAAGGTGAATTCTTGTTCAAGTGCTATATCATAAATAGTTTTAAATATTATATTTTTGTTTTGTTTATGTTTTCCTTTGTGGTTTATTTTGTGCATAATACATAAAAAAATAATACATAAAATATTGACACGATTGTGTAATATTTGAATATATAGAAAACAAAATCAGTACTTTATATTGGAATACAAAATATATTCAGTTTTTTTAAAAATAAAGTTGTAATAATTAACGGAGTGAAAATAGGTTTATTTTTTGGATCATTTAATCCGGTTCACATCGGACACATGGTCATTGCCAATTATATGTTGGAATATTCAGACTTGCACCAAATTTGGTTCGTTATAAGTCCTCATAATCCACTGAAAGATAAAAGTACTTTATTGACCGATCATCACCGCTATGAATTGGTTTTGAGGGCTATCGATGATCATCCCAAATATAGAGCTTCCAATATAGAGTTTTCCTTGCCTAAGCCCTCGTACACCATACACACCTTAGCCTATTTGCAAGATAAATATCCGAGCCACGAATTTGTTGTGATTATGGGTAGCGACAGTCTGTTGACCTTCGAGAACTGGATGAATTATAAACATATTTTGAATTCTTTCAGTATTTTTGTTTACAAAAGACCCAACTATGCTACATCAAATTATGATAATCACCCGAATGTAAAGATATTCGATGCTCCAATGATGGAAGTATCTTCCAGCTTCATCCGCAAAGCAATCAAAGAAAAAAAAGATATTCACTTCTTTATGCCCAAGGCAGCCTATATTTATATGAAAGAAATGCATTTTTATGAGTAATCCTATTAGCAATGGAACAAGACATTCTTACTAAAACAAAATCACCCGATATCAAAGTGTTTGTTGAAGAAATTACAGATCAAGAAATCCGGGAGTTTTCTAATTTCTTTTCTTACCAAGCAGGTGTTGAATTTTTTAAAATGAACATGCTTTCCGAAATTCAATTTTTGGAACCCGAAACCATCAAAGCGGTTTTTAAAGGTTTCCTCGATATTGAAACAGAAGTATGCATCGAAAACCTACATGTATTTGCAAAATGTACCTGCACAACTGAAGAAAAAGGAGCTTGCAAACATATTGTGGCTTTAATTCTGCATGCTAAAGAGGAAATTAGAAAGAATTAAGAGAAAATTGGTTTTTTGATTTTGTGGCTCATAATTATAATAAACAATGATACACCATAAATAAAAAGAACCTGTTTCTATCTGGAAACAGGTTCTTGAGATTAGACAATTTTAACTTTATTGGACAACGAATTTTATTGTTGAAATAGTTCTTTCTGTGGGGGAGTTCTTAAAATTTCATCCAAGGCAGTATCATGCTATTTTTAGAACTCCCCATTATTAATCCAATCTTCAAAATGGTCTTACAAATCTCTTTGTAAACCGAAAAATTGCCCGAAGTAAGCTATAGGATACTTTATATCCTTTATTCTACGATTAATTTTTCATTATAATCAATCTCATTATTTAACAAGTTAAGAATATACGATCCACTGCCAATATCTTCGAGCTTCACTGAAATATCATTAACTATTAAATTTTGTTTTTTACTATATACCATTCTTCCTTGAACATCAAAAATCATCAATTCAAAATTTCCTTCACTTAATCCGGATATATTAAGAACCATGTTTGCACTATTAATTGGATTAGGATAAACAATTATTTTCTTTGCCTTGATACTATGTGTAGCGTTTGGGCTGTTTATTTTTATAATTGATGAATCTTTTTTACCACCATCCTGAGTTGTTGCTGTGATAATAGCAGAACCGTGATTTACAGCAGTTACCAATCCGCTTGTGCTAACCCTAGCTATTAAAGTGTTACTTGTTCTCCATGTTACGTTTTTATTTAAAGCATTTGTTGGCAAAATGGTTGAAGTTATTTGGTGTTTATCTCCAATTGCAAGTGTAATGCTGTCAGGACTAACAGAAATATCTGATACCAACACCGGATTGCATGGGTGAATAATTGTTATTTTGTTTATAGGAACATCATCAGACCATTTTCCCATATCCATTACCAAATCAACATCATTAAAAACATAATCGCAGTTTACATTTTTTATAGCACAATCCATGATTCCAACAGAAAATTTCCATACGGCATTCCAATCCATTGAATTTACCCATCCAGAAGTTCCATCACCGGTGAGAGAATATATATGATTTGATGCAAGCCCAGGTGTACCATGATAATCGCTACTTAACAGATATAAGTTTTTATTTTCGCATGGTATTTGGGTGAGTTGACTGTATTGCATTTCAACATTTGCCTGAGGAACAACATTATCATCAGCACCTGCTAAAAGTACAATTTTGGTTGTTGAAGGAATATTGCCGGCATTAGATCCCGGATTTCCATTCGTTGTAAATATTGCTTTAGGTGCCGGGATTCCATTTGTAGCATAATCGTTTGATATATTGAAAGCATACTTTGATCCATTTGAATAACCAAACATTCCATAATTAATATTACCATCCTCATCCAAAGATGGTCTTACATGCGTTCCACTATTCAGAATACCAAATGCATATTTCAATAATGCAGCTCCATCAGCATTCGAGAAAGAGGCTGATCCTCCATATTGAAACACAGGCTTTATTACGATATAGCCTTTCTTCACCATGTGCTCAACATATTGAATCATGTCGGCACCCAGCATTCGATAATTTGATCCTCCGTAATAACCATGCCAGTAAACAATTACTGGCGCAGTATCTAGTTTAGGTGTATTGGGTTCGTAGATCCAACACCATTCGTTAAGGTTGGTACCATAAAATGCGCTATCGAATGAGGCACAAACATATTCAGTACCTCCTGGTCCTATAGCTGGCTGAGAAGGACCTACCTGAGAATAAAGTTCAACTCCTAAGAGTAAGAAAAATCCAATTATTAATTTTTTCATGTGTTTCGTTTTTATATGTTTTATATGTTTCTAATTGCCAAATGGAATATTCATAAATAAGCATTTGGGTTATTATTTTTTGATTATTCCGATCCTTAAAACATTGTCTATCCTGCTAAAATTATTAAATCGAACGAAGGTAACTATATTGTAATCAAAGTGATTATCGGCGAATTTCTGCATAAAAGTATTGCTACATGTTTTATTCGAATATCGCAATAGCAATGAACAACTTTCCTTTTTATAAAGCAAACGACTATATCGAAATTTGCATATTCGATGATAATCTGCCTTCACAACTTGATAAAACAATTTCATTAGTCTGATATCTTTAGTTTCTTTAAACATGGCACAAAGGAGCGAAACATTCATACTCCTTTGTTTAAAAATCCTTTATGACGGTTTTTTTTTATTTATTAACAAAAACTTTAAAACAACGATTCTGCCTGTTGTTTGAGATTTGTATCAAATACACTCCGTTTCGAAGTTCAGCTATATTAAGAAAATAAATGCCTTGAAAGGCAAAATCAAATTCATTTTTTAATGCTTTACCCGATAAATCCAATATCTTAAAATGAGTTAATTCCTGATTTAAAAGTCCTTCAATTTTAATTACAGAACCATACTCAATCGGATTTGGATATATGGAAATTACCTCACTATCAGAGTAACCTAATATAGAGACTAATGTATTGACAATATATGGACTGCTTGCCTCCGAAATGTTGCCTGCTTCATCTTTTGCTTTTATGACGACTGAATAAGTTTGTGAAGGATTTAAGTCTGAAACATGAATAAACGTGTCATTAACAGTAGTAAACAATATTCCATCAATAAAAACATCATAGGAATCTACTCCTTCATTGTCTGAACTTGGATTCCATGCCAAATTGAAGGAATTATTCGAAATGTTCAACGTTGCTAAACCGGACGGAGCAGAAGGAGCTTGAGTATCAATAATTTTATCTTCAATAATTCCTTCAATTAAAATATCGGGAGTATTATCATTTCCGTTTCCAATCCCCACGCCTTCCCAACTATTTTGAGTTAAGGAATGAAAATAAACCCTAAATTCAATCAATGTACTCACCTTTTCGATGTTGGTTATCGAAACCGTTTTTATCATATCATAAACATTTGAGTTAGAGGTAAAACTTCCCAAACTATCTTCTATATCAAAACCTGTGATATTGGAAAAAACAGTAAGAATTCTTTCTCTGTTTTGAGAAATCGGTCTTATATTAATTGAATTGACGGTAATTGTTTTATTATTTTCTGGAGCAATTGAAAAAGAAATATACTCGTTCAAACTAATTGCTTCGGCTAAACTGAAAGCGTGATTACTGTAGGCAGTTAAACCGTTTCCAAAGTAGTCGGTAGATGGTGTTAAACCATCTGCTATTGTTGCCACTCCACTTGGAACAACAGTTGAAATTCCGGAGGCTAAATTATTTGTGGAAATTGAAACCGGATTTGAGTTTGGGGCTTGTCCAAAGAAATTCCAACTTGCAATACTTCCAAGAACCGGATTTAAAAGAGTGGTAACTTGCAAGGGATCACTTGCAACCGAAACATTTTTACCAACATCGGTTGCTTTAATTGTGATTGAATAATTTGTGTTTGGAGTTAAACCGGAAAACGCTATTGTTGTTGCGGTGGTTGTTTCATAAAATTCTTCGTTTATGTAAACCATGTAGTTTTTAACTCCAACATTATCTGATGATTCTGACCACGAAACCCTAAAACTATTGTTAGTTAGATTTGTTGAAACCAGATTGGTTGGAGCAGTAGGCGCTTCTGTATCTGATGATTGTAAGGTAGTAACATTCAATGGCTCACTCAAAGCGGAAATATTGCCCGCTGCATCAACCGCTCTTACAGTCATAATGTATGTTTCGAGGGGTTCAAGAAATGGTTCAGGCATATTTGTTTCAGAAGTGTTTCCGGCAGGTAAACCGTTCATAAAAACTTCATATCTTGTAACTCCCACATTATCGGTCGAAGGATTCCAATTCAAAACAAATGAGCTTTCGCCTAAACCAGTAACCCACAAGTTTTGTGGAATTGTTGGACTTGTTTTATCGGGAATTTTAACAAATAATATAGAACTTTCTTCTGAAAAATTGCTTGAAGCATCCATAGACCGCACGGTCATGCTATATGTTGAATTGATTGCTACTCCCGAAATATTCATTAACAAGGAATTGGTTGTTCCGAGTGAAACATTGTTTTTAAATACTTCGTAACTGACCGCATCTTTTGCCGGTTTCCAATGCAAAGTGAAGCCGGTTTCTGTTAAATTTGTGGTTGATAGTCCGGTAGGAAATAAAGGATATTCAGAACTTTTAACAGAACCATAGCATTTCAAATCGTTTAATCCTGCACTAAGCCATCCATTTGAACTTCCCCAAACGTATAAACGAAATTCTACTGTATTAACAAGGCTATCGTGTCCATTAACCATAATAGTTGAGTTTGAATTAAAACTACCTATTGCATTAGATTGATTGAAACCATTTATGCTTGAGAAAAGTGAGAAATTATGCACATTATTTTGAGAAAATGGCTCAAAACAAATTGAATCAATGATCAAATAATTGCCTACTTGTGGTTTTAATGAAAAAGAAATGTACCTATTGTCCTGAATAGCTCCGGCAAGGGTTTCGTTACCAAATCCTGCAAAACCAATGGCATTATTATCAAAATTTGAGGCAGTTAAATAAACCGCTCCTCTAACAATTACACTTGGATCGCTTCTGCTAATTCCGCTCGCCACATCATTTGAAATTGAGAACGATGCGCCGTTATTTCCGGTGAAATTCCAAGATACTATTTGCCCGGTGAAATCAACAAATTCTGTTTCGGGTGTTGCTACCTCAATTGTAACTACCGAAGATTCTTTTCCTTCGCTATCGAATGCAGAAATTTTTACAGAATAATCGGTTGAAGGGGTAAGGTATCCAAAATTGTAATGCGAAAATGCTGTTGTATCAAATAATATATTATTAACAAATATTTTATAACCCAAAACCCCAATATCGTCAGAAGAAGCCGTCCAATTTAATCTAAAACTGTCTGCCATTTTTTGCGTAACTGTTAGGTTTGATGGAGGTGTTGGAGCTTGATTGTCAATAATTGCACAATTATTCAGTTCTCGAATAGATTTACCCGTTCGGTAGGCAATGTTAGCAAATTCGTTATAAAATTCAGGTTTTGTCATTTTTGAAGGAAATTCCGGATTAAGTCCAAACGCCGACCTTCCTGTTAAAATCGTGTAAAAAGTCATTGCATTCAGAGCAACACCATTGGGGTTTTGGTGTCCACAATCGGCATAAAGCATTGAAATAAAGCCATTATAACTTCCATTTGGACAAGCATAAGAAATAGGTGGATAATAGGCTCTTACAGTATCCCAGCTATTAACTATCGGAGCATAAAAAACAGAAACGGAATCTTTTAATATAGAATAAGTTTGCTTAACAACAGGTCGAAAAGTTGGATAATCCCACGTACTTGCCTGAGGCTCAAATAAAATTGTTTTAGCTCCAATTTTACGGATTTCCGAATCTAAAACTCGCAAATATTTTAACATTGTATCACGATTTGCGGGAAATCCAATGCAAGGGAGAGGATTTGGGTTTCCGTTTTCTAAAGTGCAATTATTTTTTATATCAAAAGCATCGTTCCATCCTTGAATAACAACATACTTCCAACCACCTTTCCGGATAGTATCAACAATATGCAATGAATTCCAGGTAGCATATTCCTTTAAAATACCCATTCCTTTGCCCATAAATTGGAAATGAACATTCAAATTAGAACCGGAGGCTTTTATAATTGATTTAATCGCATTTGGCAATGGACCACTCCAATCGGTGTAACTATTTCCAATGAATAAAACCTTATCACCATCTTGTAATGAGTTTATTGGAGTCGGGTCTTTTTTGCCGGAATTACTTTGACTTTTATTTTGGGAATACATCCATAGCAATAAACCTTTTTCTTTGTATGCTGTGGGCCAAGAAATATGGTTTAAGTTAGTATATTCCTTATATACAGCATCATTAGCATTAGCAGCCAAAAGCGCATTGTTCATTTCACGGCTTCCACTAACCGGTACAGTTACATCGTCGCTGCTATGGTAAAATCGCAAAGGAATATGTTTAATATCAGGTGCTTTTGTTGGATCACCGCCACCGCAAATTGGGATTGCAGCAGCAAACTTATTTGGAAAACGCGAAATAAAATCCCAACTTCCATATCCTCCCATTGACAAACCTGTTACATACAATCGGTTAACATCAATACTATATGAAGAAATTAATTGGTTTATGGTGTTATTCACATCCGACAAAGCCGTGCTAATCTGAATATTATCAATAGAATATGAGCCATTACTCCAAGGCGTATTAACCCATTGCTGATTTGATGGACATTGCGGGGCAAGAATAAAAGAAGACCAGCGTACTTGATTTGAATCTTGAGCAAACAACATAGGCCATTCGGTCATTTGCGAAGAATTGTTATTTCCTCGCTCACCGGCTCCATGTAAATAAACAACCAAGGGATAACTAATCGATGGATTATAATTTTTAGGCACAAACAAACGATAAACTATTGTCCCATTTGATCCTGTAATAAAGTCATTTATACTAACATTCTCTTTGTTTGAAAATCCATCGGCAAGTGCTTGATTATTAAATAACAGAAAAATTGATGATAGTATAATAATAATGGTTTTAAAAAAATGCAATGACGAATTGCATTTTTTATTTCTGTTTTGTTTTAATAATATTTTCATATTCAATTATTTTTAAGGTGAATAATTTTTAACTAAAAAAGAGAGGTCTTTATTTCTGACCTCTCCTTCCGAACAAAAACTTATTTCAATATCAATTTACTATGATATTTCTGCTTTTCAGTTTCTATTTACATAATATATAATCCACTTAGCAAACCTGTTTCCTTTCGAAAACAGGTTTTTAAAATTAAGTAGGTTTAGCGTTATTGAACAACGAATTTTGTTGTTGAAATAGTTTTTTCAGATGTAACGTTTAATATATAGATACCTGAATTAAAATATTGTTTATCAACAGTTAAAGTTTGATTCACAGGATTGTTTGACTTCAACGAAGCGTTGTAAACCGTTTTGCCGTTAATATCCGAAATTTTAACAAAAATATCCTTATCGGTATCAAAATCGTTTAGAATAATTCGCAAATCTTCATTAACAATCGGATTTGGGTAGATAGAAACCCGACTATTCATGTTTTCTATTTTTGAATTCAATGGCGATTTTTGATTATTTGTCATATTTTGACTGCTCGCTTTTGTTTTTGGTAAATTAGCGTCTAATAATGCCTGATATTTTGGCGCAGTAGCCATATAATTCGAAACACCTATTTGGTCAAGCGATTCTAAATGCCCCCATGATCCCCATTGTGATTCTCTTGGTGTAATATAACTAAATGCAACAAATAATTGGCAGTTTACATCCGGCTCAACATGTTTACGGAAGTTTTTCATATACAAATCATACATTTTTGGATGTATTTGTGCATCCCAAAGAGATTGATTATAACACCAATTGCTTTGCATATAAGGTTGCATGTGTTGTCCGCCTTCATATACAACATATCCAACGCCGTATTGATTTGCAAAATTTGCATTTTGTTGTGTAGCATAATTATCACCATAAGCATCTATAACCGTCTGACAGATTTCTCCCGGATCAACGGTTTGTCCTGCTTCACATGCTGCGAGCCATTGTTCATGTTGTGCAGTTTCGAACCCAAAATAACCAGATGGAGACACCATATCGCAACCTGTTCCGGCTACGTTAAATAAATAGTCTAAAACTCTTCCTGTGTTATCCCACCAACCTTGTTGTACACCGGCAACTCTTACTAAACGTGAAGCGTTTACTCCGGTAAATTCTTCTTTCCAAATGCGGAATACACGTGCCATCATATAAGCATCTTTTTCAGGATGATCAGAACCGGAGGGCGCTATTGCAGCAAGGTCAGAAGAAACGTAGGAATTAGGATGATCCGGTAAATTGTTTAATATTCCAATAGCCTGGGAAAACATCCAATTCCACAACTCATTTGAAAACTCTAAATAGACCTTTAATCCGGGCTTCAGATTATCTCTGAAAAGTCGGGCACACTGACGAATATAGTCATCATCAGCCAAATGAGGTATGCAAACCCATGCATCAGCATCTAATTCATTGCACAAATCAATAGCATAATCAAAAGAAATACCATGAGGTCCGCTTTGTGAATAGTATGATTTTGTAACACGTTCTGACCAATATTTTTGAGCAGAGTTGTTTGTATTAATCCAATCCATAAAACGAAATGCATGAAATGGTCTTAATCCATCTAAGAATTTTGGAAGAAATGTTGGATATGGGCTTCCGTCCGCATATTCTTCGGGTAAAATATGCAGATTTCTAATATAATTTCCAGCCTGCGAATATTGAATATCGAGCCAAACATGACCACCCTGACCGGTTAAATCAAGATATTGTTTTCCGTTTATCGTACCGTTTGCAGCACCATTAATTGTTATAGTTCCTACTCCATCGTATAATAAGAAGTAGCGACCTTTATAAAAATTGTTGATAAGGATGCGTACTTTTTGATCATATCCATCAACATTATAAGGTATTTGAAGCGGATAACCATTAACATCCCTTGGTATTCGGTCTAATAAATCTGAATTCCATGCACCTCTATTGTCAAATGTACCCATAGTACTTGCTGTTGACATAACATCAGTAAAACAAATACCTGAGTTATAATAATTGACACCAGCAATGTTCATACCGATTGGCAATTTTGGTAAATCAGAATAATTACACTCTGATGTTGTTATTGATATTGCGTTGCTTGCAACTGAGAGGTTACCGGCAGCATCTTTTGCTTTAACAGTAAAACTATATGATGAATTGCAGGATAAATTGTTTACATTGTAACTTGTACCTGAAGTAGTGCCTACTAATGTTGTTCCATTACGATATATGTTATATCCAGTTACTCCAATATTGTCGGTAGAAGCAAACCATGTTAACAGACATCCGAACTGTGATATATTGCTTACCAATAAATTTGTTGGTGCTGTGGGCTTAACTTCATCACCTACAAAAGAACCTTCAAAACGTGCAATATTTTCGGCTGGTATAATTGAAATAGTAGAAATTCCGGGTCCTGTCCAACCAATAGCAAGATTATCGCCACCAGCTCCTTCTTTTAGTAATGCTTCAAAGTAGTATTTTGTATTTTCAACTAAATGAATTGCTGTTGAAGTTTGATTGGGTTCTTTGTTCCATTCAAGAGGGCTAGTCCAATCTGCAACATAAGCAATTCGCGAAACATTTAAAGGATTTTCATCAGTGCTTAACCTAAGCTCTGCATTATCATCGCCGCTAATTCGGAAAATGTAATCGCCTGTGGTTGTAGGAACTATATATCCCCGTATGCGTAAACCATAATAGTCGCGCATATTTGTTGAACTTACCAAACTGTTTAATACTAAAGTTCCGGTAGGAGTTGCATTTACAGGAATATCTGAAATTGCTGTACCTAAGATATCATTCCAATATTCCATAACAACTTCGCCTGTTATTATCGGAGTGTTATCAATTCTAAAAAGAGCAGTATTTGGAATTGTTGTTTTTACAATTCCGGGACCTGAATAACTAACAGTTAACACTTCATCACCGGCTCTTTCAAAAAACTGAATTTCAATAGCATGTAATCCGGCTTTTAAACCAATAGTGCCAGACCTTTCAATCGATCCATGAAGTCCGTCGTTATTAACAACTTCATTTGTACCAATGTATAATTTGCTTCCATCATCAGATGTGGTATAAAACGTGTATATTCCGTCAGTTGGGACACTTATAAATCCATTGAATTTGAATGCAAAATTATCAGAATTCGCTTTTGACGAAATAGTAAAATTATCTAAATTTCCTGTACTTGTAGGAGTGAGTGTTCCAAAATTTGGTAAAATTGTAAAATTGCCATCGTATATGTTATACTCAATTCCTGCTAATGTGTGAGCTGGATTTTCTGGGTCTCTAAATGTAATAGGAGCGGAGGTAGAGACAATAAGTTCCGAAGACAACACAGATACATTTCCTTTAGCGTCATTGGCTCTTACAGTCATATTGTAAGAGGTGTTCGGAGTCAAATTAACAATATCCAGAGTTGTTGCTGTGCCTATTGTTGTGCCCACGGTTACACCATTAATAAATACTTCATATCCAAGTACTCCAACATTGTCAACTGAAGCATTCCATGCTAAAGTAAATGATGTTTGTGTTAAATTAGAAGCCATTAAACCAGAGGGTGCGGTTGGACTTTGTGTATCAACCTCTTCTTCTTGAATATAGGATGAAATATTAGCTCCACCAATAATGGAAACTGTATTAATACCTGGGCCAGTCCAACCAACAGCCACATTGTCGCCACCGCCACCTTCTTTATGTAATACTTCAAAATAATAGAATTGACCTGCTATTAATGCTTTCGGCGCTGATGTTTGAGTTGTTTCTCTTGTCCATTCACGCGAATTGCTCCAGGTTACAATTTCGGCAATTTTAGTTTTATTAGCAGGAGTATTATCAGTCGATAGGAATAATTGACTATTGTCGTCACCAGCAATATAAAAAGTATAGCTACCCGTAGTGGTAGGTACAATATAACCTCTGATACGTGTGCCATAGTCATCCGATACATTCGTGGGACCTTCGATTGAATTAATTTCATTTGTTGTATTTGGAGCAGTTAATGTTGGAATTAAATTAACACTGGTACCGCCAATTCCATTCCAAACTTCTCTTAAAACTTTTCCGTCGGTAACAGGAGCGGCAGTTACATTAATCGTTGAGGTAACCATACTGCTGTATAAATCGCGATTGTCCATAACCCGTAAACTAACTGTATAAGTTCCTGCAACAGAGTAGATATGAGAAGGAGCGTTGCTATTATTCTTTGCGCTTCCATCTCCAAAATCCCATTCGAATCCTAAAATATAGTCGCCTGCGTCAGGGTCTGAAGAACCTGTTGTATTAAAAGAAACTGTTAAAGGAGCTGTTCCAGATATAGGCAAAGCGTTTAATACTGCTGTAGGAGCGCAATTTGTTTTGGTAACTAAAACAGAACTTGTAGATGAATTCCCTGATGCATCATAGGCTACAACGGTAATAGAATGGTTTGTGCAAGCATTCAATCCTGTAACAAGAAAGGAGCTATTCGTAATTAAGTTTGTATTTTTCTTTGAATTACCATCGAATACATCATATCCCACAACACCTACATTATCCGTAGCATCAGTCCATGTTAACTCAAAGCGATTGTCTTTTATATTTGCTGCAGTTAGGTTTGAAGCAGGTATTGGAGCTTGAAGGTCTGAAGCTGTAACAGAACCAGAAATTTCAACATCAATTCCGGTGGCATTACCAACGCCGACTGCCTCATAAGGATTTGGCTCACTGCAATACATATACAAACGAAATTCTATCGGCATTGAAACTACACTATGTCCGGTAAGATTAACTGTTTGGGGTGTAGCATTCCCAATACTGAATTCATCAAAAGAATAGATTACACTATTTTCATTATAACCATTAACAGAAGATAATAAAGAATAGGTGCGAGTTCTATTTTGACTAACGGCTCTGAGTACAATTTTTGAAACAGATAAGCCATAATTACTTGTAGGATTAATAACAAAACTAATATAATTATTGTTTGTGATAGCTTGAGCTAAAGAGCTTGATGTATTTGAACAAGCAGTCAATCCATTATCCAAAAAATTAATAGGATATAAACCTGCACCAAATCCACTTGTAGCAGAAGCAATACCGGCAAGCAAATTAGCACCAGCTGCAGATGCCTGACCACCAAGTCCTGCATAATCCCAGTTTGCCAATATTCCGGAGATTGTTTCCCCACTTGCATTTGCCGTTACAGTTGTAGTACAAATTGCTGAAAAAGAGCCATCTGCTGTAATTGCAGAAATTGTAGCAGTACCAATGCCTTTGGCAGAAACTAAACCCGTTGAATTGACTGTTGCTACCAAATTATTTGACGATGTCCATTGAATTGACTTGTTCGTTGCATTTGCTGGAGTTATATTTGCAACAAGCTGACTTGTTGTACCATTTGTTAACGATAATGTTGATACGTTTATACCTACACCTGTTACAGGAACATTAACTCCACTAACTCCTGAATATTGATAGGTTGAAACTACGTCCCAAACAGCTTGTTGAATAGCTGCTGCAATATCATTAGGAATACTTCCATACGCAGCCGGAACAGCAGTACCGCGAGGATCTGCTTTGTACATAGTAGAATAAAAAGTAAGACCCGTAATGTATGAGCCAATATTATTTAAATGAATTCCATCGGTATATATCTGCCATATTTTTGTATAGCCCGGTATTAGGCCATTATTCATTCTATTGTTTAGAGCATAAAAAACATCGCCTACCGGAATAATAAGAATGGGTTTTGTATTCGTGTGTGTTGTTCTGCAAGCTAAAAGCAAATCTTCGAAATAATTTTTGGTTTCATTATCATTAGCTCCACCGCCTGGAAATGGTCGCAACCAAAGATTGTTCCATGCATCGGCAGTTAAAGTTACATCGGTTGGTGATTTTCCATCGGGTGTACGAGGCCAACGAGAATAAATATAAAACTGTACATTAGGACTAGTTCCAATAGCAAGATTAACATAATTTCCCACCATTTCTAAGTCGTTTCCGCTTCCTTCAATGCCCCTATCGAATGGTTGTAGCGATATAGCATCCCAAGTGTAATTTACAAAAGCATCGGGTGGAAAACCATAAGGAGCAACACTAAAACCATCGTAACGATTATCCCATAACCAACTTAGTGGTGCACCGGGTATCATGTGGCGAGCCCAAATATGTGTATTACCATTACTTTCGGCAATGGCTTTTAGACCATCATAGTTTATTACATCGGTAACACTATTTCCAATCAGATAAATTCTATTTGTTGTTTGTCCCAAAACAGAATTTGCCAAAAACAAAGCTGATGTAAATATCAGCATTGTTAAAATTGCAATATAGAACTGCTTTTTCAACTTCGAATTTTTTATTTTCATATCATTAAATTTAAGTTAGTTAGTTAAGTAATTAAAACAGCTTGATAAAGTGGTAATCATTAGGAAAATATTTCTGTTGAATAAATACCTTTGCTATATGGAATATTCAACTATTGCTATATATAGAGACATTGTGGTGGAAACAATTGCTTAATTTGTTCAATATTTGATCGCAGTATTTTACTAATATTTGTAGATTTGTGATTTATGAAAAAACCTTACGATTTTTCCTCAGAAATAATAGGAATCAAAAACATCCAAGGTGAATCATGTTTCTTCGAAGAATATTTTTTTTCATAACTCTATCACAAACATACCATGTGAAGCCAAAAAAATCTATGACAAAATTTTCAAAAAAGCGGTTATTTTTATCAAAGATAAAGCATTTTAAATTAGTTATTTAGAGTGAATAAATGTGAAATATCAACTATTTGGTATCAGATTGAAAATGCTGAATTCAACAAAGAAGATGGCATTTTCATAAGAACTGGTCAGTGCATATTCTTTTTGGCAGAACAAAAAAATGAGAGGTTGAAATATTTTTTGCTAAGTTTTATTTCTTAAAAATTATTGTTTTTGGGGGTATATATCAAATTCTACTTTCAAATGCTTAATTTGTGGATCTATTGGAACGAATATTCATAATCGTTACCAATAATGACATTGCAAATTGGTAAATCCATAAAGTTTACTTAAATTTGTGATTGAATATGACATGCCAAATGAAGCCGAAGGTTGAGTTTCATTTATTGTTCAGTTGGCTTATTTGGCAGATTCTCATTTTTCTATGGAATAAACTTTGAATTGCAAATTTTTCAGTATTGTCAAAATCCATGCTTTTTTATATTTTCAAGGAGTTTAATGAACTGAAAAGAAATATAACTTTTATTATTAAAATATATATGAATAAAATTATAGCTTTGATTGTCTTCGTAGTTATTTCGAATGGTATAAATGCGCAAATTGCTTTTGAATTAAATAATATAACAAAAACACAATATATCGATAGCAATTATTTTAAAATTTTTACTGACCGATCTAATTCTAAAAATTTTCAAGATATTTGTGAGGCTGAAATACAAAATCAGTTTATTGATTTCAAAAATATTTCTGAATTAAATAAAGAATACAGTTTTTGGTTGCGTATTTTTTTTCGCAACACCTTAGAATTTGATTACAATTGGCTAATATTGTTGGGTTATCCAACATTGGCCGAAATTTATATTGTTGATGAAACAAATAATACACAAATAATACAAATTGGAACGCAAGAACTGGGCATAAATAAACCCGCCTATGAAAGTTTATATCAAAATTTCATAATAAATCTTCATTCAAAAGAACAAAAAACTGTTTATATCCGAATAAAATCAAATACAACAATGTCTTCCTTATTAGACATAGAGGTTTCGGAACTAAGCATATACAGAAAAGGTGAGCAGAATAGGTATTTGTTTCAGGGGGTGTTTTTTGGGCTAATACTTATGATGTTTCTGTACAATCTTTTTCTATTCTTTACAATACGAGATAATTCTTATCTTTACTATCTTCTTTTTGTTGGTATTATTGGTTTATTTTTTTTAAATATCAATGGATTTTTGGAACAAATTTTTCCAAACATGCCGCGTTTGATCTTCGCTTTAGGTGCATCGCAGTATTTCGCATTTATCTTTTATTTCCGGTTGCTTCGTATATTTTTAGAGCAAACATCTCAATTTGCTAAATTAGATAAATGGATAAAAGGTGCTATTTATTTTTCAACTATAGGTTCTGTTCTTATTACTGTAATATTATTGATTGATTTTGATATATTTATTTTTTTATCAAGTTTTTTTACCTTTTCGATTTCAATTCTTTTAATCATTTTTTCTGTAATTATAGTATTTAAACCAAATAAATTGTCACGCTATTTTGTTTTAGGCACATTGTTTATGATTACAGGTGTGGTGCTGATGGTTATACAAATCATTACGGGTAGTGCCAACTATTTATATTCGTTTGAAATTGGAATTGCCGCCGAAATTATTATATTCTCTTTTGGTTTAAGCTATCGTTTTAAACTAAACGAACTTCAGCGTTTAAAAGCCCAAGAAGAATTGATAATTCAATTGAAAGAAAATGAAAGAATTAAGGACGAAGCTAATCACCTTCTGGAACAAAAGGTGATTGAACGCACTACCGATTTGAACAATGCAAAAAAGAAAATAGAGCTAAATCATAAACGCATCACAGACAGTATAAATTATGCGAGCAGAATACAAAATGCAATGTTACCTTCAACAGAAATTTTAAATTCAGAATTGTTAGATTATTTTATTTTGCACAAACCCAAAGATACTGTTAGTGGCGATTTCTATTGGTTCAGAAAAGTAGATAACTTCCTTTTTTTAGCCGTAGCCGATTGCACAGGACACGGTGTTCCGGGGGCTTTCATGAGTATGCTAGGAATTGCTCAGTTGAATGAAATAATAACCAATAAACCTGTCAGCAGTCCAGAATTAATCTTAGATGAATTAAGAAGCAGGATAAAAAAATCTTTGCACCAAAATGGACAAACAGGACAAGCTCATGATGGAATGGATATTGCTTTTTGTGTAATTGATTTCAAGGAAAGAAAAATACATTTTTCAGGAGCCTATAATCCTTTATATATCATAAGGATGAATGAAAGTAAAACTATGTTCGAATTAGCCGAACTGAAAGGCGATAAAATGCCGATAGGTGTACATCCTAATGACAAAAAAAGTTTTACAAAAAAAATAATAGATATAAGCCAAGATGATACAATTTATATTTTTTCAGATGGATATGTTTCTCAATTTGGCGGTGAACGAAAGGAAACTTTTAAAACAAAGCGTTTTCAAGATGTATTATTAAATATTCAACTGGAAAGTATGGACTTGCAAAAGCAAATTCTTGACAAAACCATTTTGAGTTGGCAAGGTGAAAACGAACAAGTTGATGATATTTTAATAATTGGATTGAAATTAAATAACTTTAAATAAGATGACTATAACTAAAGATAGAATCCTAAAATATTATTTCAATTTTATAAAAGGTTTAATTGAAATTTTTGTAGCACACTGGTAAAAAACCAATTGAATACCGTAGGATCCAATTCTTGATGATATATAATATGAATTTTGGTAACTATTTAGGTTAAAAAAATTAAAATTATCAAAAAAAAAATAAACAATTAAGATACAACATATTAAAAAAAGATGTATCTTTATACCATTAAATTACATTGAATTGAATTTACCAGATAATATAGAAGATTTAAAACTCATTGTATTAAAGTTGTTAGAAGAAAATCAACAACTCAAAGTTCGTATTAAAGAACTTGAGATGCAATTGAATTCTAATTCTCACAATAGCAGCAAACCTCCTTCAACCGACGGTTTTAAAAAGAAAACCATTTTACCAAAAATTAAATATGATAAAAAAGGTGGTCAAAAGGGGCATAAAGGAAATACGCTGAAAAAGATTATAAATCCTGACATTATCGAACAAATTCCATTAATAATTTGTCCTGATTGTGGTGGTGATTTATCACAAATTCAAAAAGTTGTTTCTGAGGCAAGACAAGTTTTCGATTTACCCGAACCTAAATTATTGGTTACAGAATATCGTAACGAAAAATGTACATGTCCTAATTGTCAAGCTGTAAAATTTAGTTCATTTCCTCAATTTGTAAACGCTCCTGTACAATATGGGAATGGTGTAAAAACCTTTGCCGTATTGTTAAATGTAGTTTATAAAATTCCATTAAAAAAAATAAAACAGTTGTTTTCTGATTTATATAAATATCCGATAAACGAGGCAACAATCATTAGTGCAAGTGAAATTTGCTTTCAAAATTTAGAAACTACTGAAAAAAATATTGGACAACATCTTTTACAGAGTTCAACTGCCCATTTTGATGAAACCGGTTTTAGAGTAAATGGTAAAAATAACTGGCTTCATGCAGTAACAAACTCATTGTTTACCTATTTATATGTACATATTAATAGAGGTAAAAAAGCTCTGGAAAGTACAAAATCACTCATAGGACAATTTACTGGTTGGGCAATACACGATTGTTGGAGTAGTTATTTTAATTTTTCAAATGTAAAACATGCTATTTGTGGTGCACATTTGCTGCGAGAATTACAGGGACTGATAGAAAATGGTAGTCTATGGGCAAAAGAATTTCAAACATTTTTGCTTGAGATTTACCAATCTAAAAAAGAAAAACCAAATGAAACCAACTCACAATGGAATATTCAATACGACACGATTTGCGAAAAAGCAAATCAAGAAGAGCCGCCTCCGATTATTACGGGTAAACGAGGAAAATATAAGCGAAGCAAAGGTCGAAACTTATTAAATAGATTAATAAATCATAAAGACGCAGTACTTGCATTTAGCATTTACCCTGAAGTTCCTTTTACCAATAATCAGGCAGAACGTGATATTCGTCCTACCAAATTAAAACAAAAGGTTTCGGGATGCTTTCGAACATTCCATGGAGCAGAAATTTATGCCAGAATAGAAGGTTATGTTTCTACTTTAAGAAAAAATCAATACAATATTTTCAAAGAACTTTATGATACGTTTATGTCTAAAAATTTTAATTTTGAAATTTTAACCTAAATAATTACGAATTTTGATTAATTAAAAAAGGCTGCCTCAAGTGCAGCCTTTTTATTTTAACAAAACAAATTTTATTTAATTATCAGTTTAGCATTAATTGTTTGCTTACTGTTTTTTATTTGTATCATAAACAATCCAGAGGATAAATCATTTGTATTGAATTGATATAGGCTCTGATTTGCATTTAGTTCCTCATTTTTTACTACTTTGCCTGCTATATTAACAATTTTGATTGTTGTTAACTCATCTACCATTAGTCCAGTAATATTAAATGTTTCCCCAGCCTTTATTGGATTTGGAAAAATAGAAAATAAATTCCTATCCACTTGTGCGCTATTGTCAAGCATCATATTTTTATTTTCATAGCCAAATACTGCAAAATCAAATAAAGAATATCCCCATCCTGTGCCTCTTTGTGTTCCATACATTCTTACATAGCGTCCTGAAGCAGAAAGTCCTGTGATATTATCAGTTCCGCCATTTCCAGTAGTTGTACTATAAATATTTGTCCAATTTGTTGCATCATTCGATACCTGAATTTGATACGCACTACCATAAGCTGTTTCCCACAAAAATACAACACTTGATAATGTACAACTTGTTCCTAAGTCCACATATATCCACTGAGGATCTGAATATTCACTCGACCAACGAGAAGATGTGTTATTATCGTTTGCTAAACCAGCAACCCAATAAATGTTTTCAGTACTCGATGCAAAACTTGGTTTATTTAGTGCCAAATTAGAAATCGAAATTTGTTCTAAAGTTGTAACATTTAAACCATTACTTAATCCTGAATTGTTTCCTGCTGCATCAGTTGCACTAACAGCTATGCTATAGTTGGTTGCTGCAGATAAACTTCCAATATTCAGCGATGTTGCATTTGTAGAACTAAAATAACTTCCATTCAGATATACTAAATAAGCTGTTACACCAACATTGTCGGTTGAAGCATTCCAATTTAATGTAAAAGAATTTGTTGTAACATTAGAAGCAACTAAACTTACCGGTATCGAAGGCGATTGAGTATCTGGACAGGCTGATGTTGTTACATTTAATAAACTGCTTGCCTGTGAAATATTTCCTGCTGCATCTTTTGCTTTTACCGTCATTGAATACATAGTCGCACAAGTTAATCCTGTAATACTTAATGATGCGGAAGAGGTTGTACCACAAGATAATGTGTTCTTAAATACTTCATATTCAATTACACCTACATTATCCGTTGAAGGAAGCCAATTTAATGTAAATGAATTTGAATTTATTGCAGTAGGGTTTAAGCCTGAAGGTAAGGTAGGAGCTTCGGTGTCAGAATTTGCATTTTCAACAACACCTTCAATTGATATATCTGGAGTTGTTGCATTTCCATTCCCAATACCGACTGTTTCCCAAGAATTCTGTGGATTACAATGTATATAAACTCTAAATTCAATAGGAGAACTAATCTTATTGATATTGTTCATAGAAACAGTTTTGATTTGTTCGTTTATATTGTCTGCGCCTGTAACGCTTCCAAGTATATTCGCTGCTGAATATCCGGTAATGTTACTAAACAAACTAAACGTTCTTTCGCGATTTTGAGAAGCAGGTCGTATTTTAATGGAATTAACTGTAATAACTTTTCCTGTTTGTGGAGCAATCGTAAATGAAATATATTCATTTAAACTTATAGCTTCGCTTAATGTAGTCGCATCGTTACTATATGCAGTTAAACCATTTCCCCAATAATCCGTACCGGGTATTATTCCACTGGCTATCGTTGCTACTCCACTTGGAGCAACAAGTGAAATACCTGATGCTACATTGCTTGTTGCCAAAGATACAGGACTTGAATTCGCAGGCATTCCATAAAAATACCAGCTTGCAATTGCACTTCCAACAGGATTGGCAATAGTGGTAACATTTAAAGATGGACTAACCGTTGAAATATTATTTGCTGCATCTTTTGCATAAACTGTAAAAGTATAAGTCTGATTTAATGCTAATCCCGATACTGTATAGTTTGTAGATGTACTTGTGCCAATTAAGGTAGTTCCCATATACACATTGTAACCTGTTACACCAACATTATCAGAAGATGCATTCCATGCAATTCTGCATCCTGTTTCGCCAACAGTTTCAGTTCTAAGATTCGTTGGTGCAGAAGGTGCAACATTGTCGATTCCGGGAAGGGTTGTAACAACAAAAGGCGCACTAAAAGCAGAAACATTGCCAAAAGCATCTTTCGAGCGAACTGTCATGGAATAAGAAGTATTTGCATTTACAAGAGGAACAGGTAAATAAATATCAGCAGTATTTCCATATACAGCACCATTCATATTTATCTCGTAAAGCACAACCCCTACATTATCCGTTGAGGCAGCCCAACGCAAAACAAAAGAATTTTGAGTAACACCTGTTGCAGTTAAATTCACAGGTACTGAGGGGGTATGTGTATCAGGAATCTTTACGCTTAAAGGCTGGCTTTCTTCTGATATTATTCCATTATTATTGATTGCTTTTACTGTCATGTTATAAATTGAATTAATACTAACATTTGTAATTGCCATCGATAATGAGGTTGTTGTACCTATTGAACTTCCATTAATAAATACTTCGTAAGAAACAGCATTTTGCGCAGCTCTCCAATTAAGTTTAAATCCTGATTCAGTAAGTTCGGTGGCATTCAATCCAGTTGGAAATGTTGGCAATGCATTACTTTTTACCATTCCAAAAATTTGCAAATCAGTTAATCCAAACGATTCATAGGAGGTACCTCCGCCACTTGGTCCCCAAACATATATTCTAAATTCAATATTTGATGTAATATTGCTTAGACCGCTTACTTTAAAATAACCATCGTTTAATAATGTACCGTACTGATTTCCATTGGTGAAACCAGAAATACTTGACATAAGAGTAAAATTTCTTGGTTGATTTTGAGAAAAGACATTGATCTTAATTGAATCAATACCAATAAAATTTCCACTTTGAGGAGCGATTGAGAATGTAATATATTGATTAGCTGCAATAGCTGCTGATAAAGAAGCATTATCCTGGCGAGCCATTCCAAATCCGTTAATATTATAACTTGATGCGGAAAATCCGTTACCATAAGCGATTACAGAACTTGGTGATGAAGCAGATACGCCATTCATTACGTTTGAAGCAAAAACAGAGGCATTGCCACCTTGTGCAGTAAAATCCCAATCAACTAAAACACCAGTCGTGTCAACATTCATAAGTGCCGGAGTGGTTACAGATAAAATACTACTGAAAGCGGAATTTTTGCCCTCTGAGTCGAAAGCGCTTATTTTCATGTCATATCTTGTACCAGCCAAAAGATTTCCAACATTGAATTTTGGTATAGCAGTAATGCCTAACAAAACATCATTTTGATATACTTTATATCCTAATACACCAATATCATCAGAAGAGGCAGTCCAATTAATTGTATAGCTGTCTGATAAAAGATTTGATACATTTAGACCGGCAGGTACACTTGGTGCTTGAATATCTGTAAAACCGCATCCATTCATTGTAAGAATTGATTTCCCTGTATTATATGCTACTTCTGCTAACTCCTCGTACAAATCAGGTCTCGTCATCATTGCAATAGGTTTTAAAGTAGAGCCTGAACGTTTGGTAAATATTGTATAAAATGTAAGTGCATCAAGCATCATACCGTTAGTGTTTTGATGTCCACAATCGGCATATAAAAAGTCGGCGAAACTTCCACGTGTATATGTCTCGCAGCCCAAATCTGTTGCCGGATAACGTAATCGCATTTCATCCCAAGAATTTATTACAGGTGCATAAAATGAAGCAACATTGTTATGAAGTTTTGTATAGGTACTATGTGAGAGAGCCATATCGTTAACAAATGCAACTTTGCTTACATGAGGTTCATATAGTATGGTTGTTGCGCCAACTTTTTTTATTTCAGCATCCAATACCTTTAAATATTTCAACATGGTGTCCTGACTGGCTGGATAACCAATGTAGTCCGTATTCGTAGTCCCATCTTCATTAACTTGAGAGTCTTTCAAACCAAGGGCATCGCTCCAACCTTGAATTACCACATATTTCCATCCTCCTTTTTGAATTTCGGCTATGATACCAAGGGAACTCCAGGTGGCATATTCTTTTAAAATACCCATTCCTTTTACTTTAAATGTAAAATCTACATTTAATCCTGAGCCCGAGGCTGTTATTAAAGATTGAAGAACACTTGGTAGTGGACCACTCCACTCAGTAAAACTATTTCCAATGAATAAAACCTTATCGCCGTTTTGCAATGAAGTAATTGGAGTAGGATTTACTTGTCCATTATTCGTTGTTACTGCTAATGTTGCACTTGTTCCCGAAATATTTCCTGCATTATCGAATGCAAATACTGTAAATGAATAGGTTTGACCTGCCGATAATCCGGATACGGTGTAGCTTGTAGAGGATGTTGTTCCAATCAATACATTTCCCACGAAAACATTATAACCGGTAACACCGATATTATCTGTAGAAGCATTCCATGCTATGGTGCAAGATTCATTACCAACAAATGTGCTATGCAGATTTAAAGGAGTAGAAGGAGGAGTATTATCCACAGGATTTGAAACATTTACTGCACATGTAGCATTGTATCCGCCGTCGATTGTTGTAACGGTAATATTAGCGTTTCCTTGACTAATACCTGTAACAATACCTTGATTTACTGTTGCTATTGCAGTATTTGAAGATACCCATGTAACATTTTTATTTGTTGCATTATTTGGAGCAACAGTTGCTGTCAAATTTGCTGTTTGATTAACAAGCAACGAAATGGAATTAGATGATAATGAAACACCTGTAACAGGAACATTAACAACATTTTCTTTACTTTGAGCAAATAACCAAGGAAGCAATCCGGCTTCATTATAAGCGGCTGGCCAAGAAATATGGTCAAGATTTGTATACTCTTTATAAACAGCATCTGTTGCATTTACAGCGATAAGTGCATTATTCATATCACGACTTCCGCTAACCGGAACAACACCATCATCGTTACTGTGATAAAAACGCAAAGGAATATTCTTTATAATTGAGGCTTTTGTAGGATCACCACCGCCGCAAATAGGAATAGCGGCTGCAAATTTTGAAGGATAACGAGAAATGAAATCCCATGTACCATAACCTCCCATAGATAAACCGGTAAGGTATAACTTATTGGAATTTATGTTATAGGAAGATTGAATTTGTCCGATAATATCGTTGACTGCTGTCAGTCCACTGCTTATCGAAATATTATCAGTTGAATATGAACCACTACCCCAAGGTGTATTTACCCATTGTTGGTCATAAGGACACTGAGGAGCTAAAACAAAAGAAGGCCATCGAACTTGATTCGAATCTTGTGCGAATAGTAAAGGCCATTCTGTCATTTGTGAAGTATTATTGCTTCCACGTTCGCCTGCACCATGAAGAAATACAACCATTGGATAACTAACATTAGGATTGTATGCCCTTGGAATATATAAGCGATATACGATACCACCAGAAGTTCCGGTAATAAAATCGTTTAATGTAATATTTCCGATTAAAGTAGTAACATTTAATGCAGACGATATTGGTGAAGAATTTCCGGCAGCATCGTTTGCAAGTACAGTCATATTGTAAGTTGTAGCCGATGAAAGTTCTGAAATGTATATTGAAGTATTAGCCGTTGTGCCTACAATACTTCCATTTTTATATACTGAATAGTTTACAACACCAATGTTATCAGTAGATGCGTTCCATGATAAGTTGAATGTAGTTGCAGAAATGCCCGATACAGATAAATTTGTCGGTGTGGTTGGTGCTTCAATATCAGCAGTTCCGTTTCCAAGGATGCCATATACTTCAAATTCTTTGATTGAATAGCCATAAGGAAGCGATCGTTGGGTTCCATAAAATCTGATATATCTTCCTACTCCTGCTATATTCGTTAAATTTTCTGTTCCACCAACTCCAGAGGTTGTAGAATAAATATCTGACCAGTCTGTACCATTATTTGAAACCTGAATCTGATAAGAACGTCCATAATTTGATGTATTTTCCCAATCCAAAACCACACGGCTAATAGAATAAACCATACCCAAATCAACGGATAGCCATTGTGGATCAGAATATGCACTTGACCATCGTGAGTTAGTGTTTCCGTCATTAGCAAAAGAACCCGGAAAATATTGATTCTCGCTACTGGATGCAGTAATGGTTTTTCCTCTGGCAAGATTTACTGTAGGCAACTGATTTAATGTTGTTATGTTAATCTGATTGCTAACGGTTGAAATATTTCCATTAAAATCGCAGGCATAAACAGTAAATGAATAATTTGTGTTAGGCGATAAACCAGTAACTGCAAGTGTTGTTGAACGAGGTGTTCCGATTAAAGTTGTTCCGCGATAAACCTTATAACCTGTTACATTAACATTATCGGTCGATGGATTCCATTGTAGAGTACAACCAACATCATGTACGTTTGAACTTCTTAAATTAGTAGGAGCAGTTGGAGCTTCAGTATCATCTCCGCCCAAACCTCCATCCCAACCGTTTAATCGGGAGATTAACCACCAAAAAGCTTTACCATATTGAACCGCATTTTCCATAGTTGTGTGACCGGGACCATCAACCCTGAAACGAGGCAACTGTGCCTGATAATATAAGTATGTTTGATTCCATTCTAAACATGCATCAATTTGCTCAACGCCATTTTCCCAACATTCAATATCGCCAAAGTCGAAAAGTATTTTATTATTCTGATAACAATAATTGCGAATTATACTGTTTGCTGAATCGCGCGCTTTATATTGCCAGCATTGCAACCCATAGCTTTGAGAATGACTTGTTGTATATATAAATTTAACGGAAGGAAACCTTTGTTCTAATGAATTTATTGAATCGAGATAGCGATAAACAATATTATTAGGACCAGAGTTTTCATCGGTAAGTTCCCCGCAAAATACCCATAATGAATATTTTATATTGGAGTTCTGAAATAGTAATCTTAAATCTTCTACTCCTGCAGCAGAATTCCAATATTCTGTGGTAGTAACATAGTTGCTACTTGGCATATTAACGTACATTTTTAGCCCTTCACTCAACAAATCAGGCATGTTCTGTTCTCTAATTAATACAGGATACTGTGTGCCAGTTGTATTTCTTATTTCTTCAAGTCCGGCAGTTATTCGCTGCCCATGAGAGCGGGTGGCATAATGAAATACGTTTTGTGATGTTTTTATTTTTTCAATGTACGAATACGGTATCTTACTTAAATCCGTACATGAATGATCAATAACAAATCCCTGCGGGCTTGCATGTTTAATTAGGACTAATATTATAGCCCATAGCAAAATTAGTTTTTTCATCATATTTATTTTTGTTAGTTAGAAAATTGAATTGTGTGGATTTTATTATCTTAATAATTAAAATAGTGTGGAAACTAATCAAAGTATTCTTAATAAACTATTAAACTTTTCCTTTAATTAATCAGTTTCGTTATTCCTATTTTTTTTGTGTGGTGCTTTTTTGCTTGAATACATCCCTTCACAAGCTCACTATTATACTAAGTAATAATACGGGGATTATTTTTAAGAGCCTGTTCCGATAACCTATTTGTATTGTGATTATAATCAGATAATTTAAATACTATTGTTTTCTTGCTATTCATCGCTTTTTTTACTTCGCATATAGATATATAAGCCACTTTCAAGGAAAGAGAAATTAATTTGCAGATTTGAGGTGTTTTGTTATTACTGTAAACAAAAGAACCAAGCTTATTATAAATGGAAGCGTTATTGATGAAATCATCATCATAAATAATAGTATTCCCGTCTTTTGCAGGATTTGGTAATATCTTTATTGTGTTTTCGTCCGAGTGAAAAACATTTTGTGATTTCTTTGTCTTTTCAATGTATGTATGGGAAGTTTTTCTATTTTCCGTACATAAGTGATCTACGATAATGCTCTGCGATTTTGATATTGAAATAATCGATAATAAAAACATCGATAATAAAAAAAGTCTCTTCATTTTGTAAATTTTTTTCCATCATACTGGAGACAAACTTACCATGTGACGATAAATAAAACTATGACAAAATTTTCAAAAAAGCGGTTATTTTTATCACAGTTAAAAAGTTTAAAACTAATTATATAGGTTATATTGAAAGTAAAATATTCTCTATTTGGAGGCTTTCTTAAAAAGTCAGAATCAATAAATAAGTTGCTGTTTTTCTTAAATAATTCAGAATGTAGAATCATTTAGATCGAGCAATTAATATTTCAGATGTTGCATTAAGATTTAGTTAATTTTTTTCTTTTTTAAAAGGTATTGTTTTGGAAGTACATTAAATTCTTCTTTGAAACATTTAGAAAAATAGGAGGGATCGTTAAAGCCTACACTTAATGCTATTTCATTTATATTCAAATCTGTTTTTTCAATTAATTGAGCTGCCCTTTTTAAACGAATTGTTCTAACAAATAATAGAGGGGTTTGTCCTGTTATTGAGCTCATTTTTCTATAGAGTTGCATATAGCTTAGCCCCATTTGTTGGCTAAATTGTTCAACGCTGAAATCAATGAAATCAATATTATTTTCTACAATTTTAATAGCCAAATTCAAAAACTCTGTTTCACTACCTGAAACTGGTATATCTGAAGGTTGAAGTATAAATTCTTTGCTAAATTTATCTCTGAGTATTTTCCGCTGCATTATAGAATTAATGATACGTACAACTAATATTTTAGGTAAAAAGGGTTTTGTTAAGTAATGGTCTGCACCATAATATATTCCTGAAAGTTGACTTTTTTCTTCCGATCGAGCAGTTAATAAAATTATCGGTATATGACTTGTTCTCATGTCCGATTTTAATATTCTACATAATTCATATCCATCCATTTCTGGCATCATCACATCGCTAATAATTACATCGGGAATTATTTCGAAAGCCTTTTCTATTCCAATTTTTCCATTATCTGCATATTCAGTTTTAAAATATTTATTTAACAACATAAGAATATTCTGGCGAATTTCATAATTGTCTTCAACTACAAGAATTAAAAAGTCTTCTTTCTTTATTTTTTTTAAAAATGTAGCGTTTAGCTTTGATTCTTCTTCATCTATAGGGCTTTGTTCTGACGAATTTATGCTTGAACTTATATATTCGGTTTTTTCAATAGCTCTAATTTCTGCTTTTAAACTGATCGTAAAAGTTGAGCCTTTCCCTGGTTCACTTAGCACGCTAATTGTACCGTTGTTTTTTTCAATAAATTCTTTACAAATAACTAATCCCAGACCTGTTCCTTTTTCTCCGGCAGTTCCCAAGATTGGCGGCGAATTGTTTACGTGAAATATTTTATTCAGTTTTTCTTTGCCTATTCCGACGCCATTATCAATAATATTTATTATACATTTATTGTCTATATGGTTAGCCGCTATTTTGATCATTCCCGCTTCATAAGAAAATTTAATAGCATTTCCCAGTAGATTTCTGATTATAGTTGAAAACATATTTTTATCGGCATGAATAAAAATATTTGCCGGAACATGCATATCGAATCGTATGTTTTTCTTATCTGCATTAACTTTTAAGAGATTTAGATTTTGTTCAAATATCTGAATCAGGCTAAACACTTCGGGAACATAGCTAATTAATCTGGTGTGTGAACCAGCCCACGAAATCAGGTTTTCTAAAATTTCTGCTGCATTTCTCACAGAATCGCCAATTATTTTCAAAAGGTGTCTTTTTTTATTTATTTCAACATCATATTCAATATCACTTAATTGAGAAATGCTTCCCAAAATTGCCTGAAAAGGATTCTTTAAATCATGACCTATAATAGCAAATAATTTATCTTTTGTGGAATTAAGTATCTTTAATTCATTTGTTTGCATTGTAATTTCTTGTGTACGTTCTTGAACCAATTCTTCTAAGTGTGATTTTTGTTTTTCGAGTAATGCTAAACGTCCCCAAAATATTGCCATTACTACCAAAATTAATATTATTGCAGATACTAACTTAAACCACCATGTTTTCCAAAAAGGAGGTAGAACATTTATTCTCAGAGATGCTCCCTTACTATTCCATACATTGTCATTATTCGACCCAATTACATTAAATATATATGTACCTGGTTCTATATTGTTATAGCTTATTTTGTTTGTTGTTCCCAGTTGAATCCATTTTGAGTTTTTCTTATTCACCTCTTCGAGTCTGCAAGCATATTGATTTTTCTCGGGATTAAGGTAGTTTAAAGATGTAAATTCTATGGTTATATTTGTTTGGTCATAATTTAGCGTTATTTCTTTGCTTAAACTAATATCTGTTTCCAAAATTGAACCTTTTCTTATTTTTACTTCACTATTAAAAAGTTTTAATCGGGTAATATATATAGGAGGAACAAAGGTATTTTTTTTAATTTTTGCCGGGTCAAAAATAGTTATCATTTTATGTGAATAAAGTACAATTTTACCATCAGAAGTCAACGTTCCCTTGATAAAATTTGTATAAGGCAAATTATCATTTTTATCGAAAATCTTCAGTTCATAAGTATAAGGATTAAAATTTGTTATGCTCAATGATGTTATCAACCAAAATAGTTTATTATTATCCTCTATTATCTGAAAAATATTGTTATCTGGAAAACCATCATCATTATTAAATGTATAAAATGAATCAGTTTTTGAATTATACATATCAAGTCCAGTTAATGTGGAAAACCAAACATTATTATTTTTGTCTGTAACACAGTTAAAGAAAGTAGGACTCGATAAACCGTTTTTGATAGATTCATAAACCTTTATAGTATGATTTGATATATCGTATTTGTAAAGTATATTCCAGAATGAAGACCAAACTTGATTGTTTTTATCAATTCCTAAGGTCGTTACTGCATCATTTTTTCTTACAGAATTTGAAAAATTGACTAATGGAATATGTTTAATCGTTTTCTTTTCTTTATCAATTATAGAATAAAAAAAGGCACTATCGTATTTAATCCAGAAATTTCCTGCTGTATCGTTAACAATACTTGATATATTGTTTGATAATATTCCATTGGTATTCTTAGCTGCGGAATACTTGTGGGCGGAAAAATCAATATTGTTGGGTTTGGAAATGTGAAGTTCATTATTGCTCAAATACCAAAAACATTGGTTTTTATCCTTATATATTATTTCTTTTCCGGTTTTGTTAAGAAATGTGTTATCGCTCATTTTCCAAGAATAATATCCTGTTTGGTGCGATAAATAGTAAGTGTTTTCGCTGGCTTCAAAAATATTTAGAACTTGGTTGTTTAAATAGAGATCATCATTTATTTTATAATTTTGGAAATTATTTGCAAGTTGATTATAATATAGAATTCCATCATAAGTGCTAATCCATATATTTCCACAATTGTCATCTGAAATCGTATTGATTACATTTTCCTTTTTTGAGACACTATTTCTTTCATTTACTTTAACACTTCTAAATAGAGTCGTTTCTCTATTAAAAAAATAAATTCCATTATCAGTTCCAACCCAAAATTGATTGTTTTTGTCAATAAATAATGCATTGATATTATTAGAATTATGCTCTATCCTTTGATCGTTTTGAACATACCTTATAAAGTTATTTGATGTTGGGTTATAAAGGTTTATTCCACCTCCCCATGTTGCCAGCCAGATATTTCCTTCTTTATCACAAATAATATCTTTAATATTATGACTTCCAATACTATGAATATCTGATCTATTGTGCGTGTAATTTACCGTATTATTGTTTTTTAAATTAATTTTAAAAACACCTTTCCAAAAAGTCCCAATCCATATATTTCCTTCTTTGTCCTCAGTAATTGAATTTACAAATACTTCCGGAAATTTGTAATTTCGAAATTTCCCTGTTGCAAAATCTAATCTTGATACGCCATCATAATGTCCAAGCCAAATATTCCCCTTACTGTCTTCAATAATATCTTTAACAAGATTGTTACCCAGAGAATTGGTATCATTTTTTTCGTTCTTATATGTTATAAATGTTTTGTTTTTTCTATTAAGCAAATTAAGTCCATTATTTGCAACCCAAATATTATTCTTAGAATCACAAAAAACACTATTAATTTCGCGATGATGAATAGTTTTATGTAGCGTGCTGTCAACAATGTAGTTTTCGAAAGAAATTCCATCAAAACGAACCAAACCACTAAATGTTGCTATCCATACAAATCCATGCTTATCTTGACAAATTGAAGTTATTGTGCGAGACGGTAAGCCATCTAACGAACTATAGTGTTTAAATTTGCTTTCTATGTTTTGAGCATAGAGTGCTGAAATGAATAATTTAAAAAACAATATATATAAACATGTAATCTTCATATTATTAGCATATAATACTTTGTATAGAATATCTTATAATTAATAGATGAGTTTATTTCATAGAAATTTCAACAATTTAATGTTGAATAAAAACACAATTAATTACCTTAATTGCAGAATAAAATTATTAAGGTTTTGTTCTACTCACAAATATACTTATTATAAATTATTATTCTAAGAAAAAGTGAAAATTAATTTTTCAAAACCTAAAAGAAGATCAAAGCGGAATTATTTTTGCTGCTAAAGTTGCTTTCATTTTTGTCATAGGTTTGATTAAGAAGTGAATACTATGAATACCAAATTTTCAGTACCGCTTTTGTGATAGGTTTATCACAAAATGAATCGAAAAGTAATGTAAATATTTTTGGATCAACTTGGTTTTTGACAAATTTTTGAAAAGATTATGGTATAGTATTTCCTCACACCCATACTTTTGAAAATCTTTTCAAGAAAAGTTACTCAAAGCATTTAGAAGGGGTTGAGCATCTTTTGTCATATTTCGCATTGATATAAATTTGTCTTTTTTTTGATCTTTTGTTAACAACAGGAAATCCTTTACTTTATTTTATTCATTCAACATTTAACTTGGAAAAATAATTGCAAAATTGCTTTTCATATTGCTTTTTCTTCCAAAAATTTAACTTATTTTTGTTTCGGGTTGTAAATTTTTCATTACGAACTAAGAATTAGTTATACACCTTAGAAATAAGTATTTACATTAGTTTTTGAAAATCATTGCCCTGTTTTACATTTTTTTCAATAAAGCGATGAGTTGACAAAATTGAATAAACATTTTGTTGATGAGGAATAAGAATTTGTTTTGTCGAAACAGTAAAAATAATATATGAAATACTTGAATTTAGAAGTCATCAAAAAGATTAAGTTTGAATATAAAATTGGATTTATTTACTTGGTAATTGGTCTGCTTTGGATTTACTTATCTGATTCATTTTTCGGTGCTATTTTTAAAAATATAGACTCTTTAACCAATTTCAATATCTTAAAAGGATTTTTTTATGTTCTTATAACAACTTTTCTGTTATTTTATATGGTAAAAATTCACATGAAAAAACTAAATAAAATGGAGCTCTTTGAAAAGCAGCGAAGTATAGAAATTGAAAACCAGAATCTTGAGTATAAGAAATTGAATGAAGAACTCCAAGTAGCGAAAGAAAAAGCTGAAGAAAGTGATCGTTTGAAAACAGCTTTTCTGCAAAACATGAGTCATGAAATCCGCACGCCGATGAATGCTATTGTAGGATTTTCTGAATTGATGCTCAGACATTTTGATAACAAAGCTAAACTAGCACAATATTCAAATATTATTTATCAACGTAGCATAGATCTGCTTGCAATTATTAGTGATTTACTCGATATTGCCAAAATTGAATCCGGTCAAATGACGGTTCTTAGCGAAGAGTGCGAAATGAAAATCTTATTTACCGAACTAGCCCAATTCTTTAGAGAAAATCAGAAGCGCTATGGAAAAGAAGGCGATGAACTGTTAATTTTTTCCGATTGTAATCTTCCGAATGTAAATATTAAGACAGATCCAGGCAAATTGAAACAAATACTTGTAAATCTGATAAGCAATGCTTTTAAATTTACAGAGAAGGGCGAAATAAAATTTGGATGTGAAATAAAAAGGGCTGAAAATCAGAATTTAATTATTTTTTATGTTTCCGATACGGGAATAGGAATTCCAGCAGACAAACATGAGCATATTTTCGATCGTTTTACACAAATTAATCAGGGAACAAATCGCCTGTATGGTGGAACGGGTTTGGGATTGCCTATTGTTAAGGGGCTTGTAAATCTTTTGGGTGGAAAAATTTGGCTCGAATCAGAACCTCAAAAAGGGAGTAGTTTTTATTTTTCGCTACCTTATTTACAAGCAGAAAATTTATTAGAATCCGTTAATTTCGACGATATATCCGAAAAATTTGATTTCACAGATAAAACAGTTCTTATTGTTGAAGATGATTATTACAATGGCGAGTACCTCAAAGAAGTTCTTCAAATTAGCGGATTTAAAATAATTCATACAATTTTTGGAAATGAAGCGATCCGTATTTGTTTAAATACCCAACCCGATATTGTTCTTATGGATATAAGCCTTCCTGATCTGAATGGATATGAAGTCACAAAAGAAATTTTACGGCACAATCCTCACATGAAAATTATTGCCCAAACGGCTTATGCTTCAAGAGAGGACAAAGAAAAATCAATTTCAGCAGGTTGTTGCGATTACCTCAGTAAACCGATAAAACTCGAATTGCTCATTTCATTGCTTAAGAAACATTTGATGGAGAAGAAACAATAAATTCAAAACTTCAAAGTATATTAAAATCAAAAAGGAAGCAGAATATCCGCTTCCTTTTGAGCATTGAACCTAACAAAAGATTGGTTTTCGTTTTTTGGACTGAATGAATAAAAATAGTTTCGAATTGCTAAGCAATTCTTAAGGAACATTCAAATTATTTTACAATTACAATTTTCCGCGAAAACAACGCAGCACCATCAGAAAGTTGCAATAAATATATGCCAGAAGGGAGAGAAGCTGTCGATACTTCTATTTGGTTGTTTTTGTTTGCAACAACTGGGACTGTTTTCTGGATCAACATTTTACCACTTAGGTCATTGATATAATAATTCGTAGTTTTGGCATCTGAATTTAAGTATTGGATTGTTATTTTATCAGAAGCAGGATTGGGATAACAATTAAGTTCGGAATTATTTTTGGATATAGTTTTGGTATCCATTGTAAAATCAATGGTTGTGTAGCATGTATTGGTTCGGATCAGGTCATTAAAATCAAAATATATATCGGCAAAATTGGTGAATTGTGAGCCTTGTCCCCAACCTTCTTCGGGTTTTATTTCAAAGCAAACGTAACCATTGCTTCCTATTGGATCGGCACTTTTATATGGTAGGTTGATATTAGGAAAATTCCAAGTTACAATATTTCCTTGAAGCGATACCGTATAGTTGTGGCTGGCTCCAAGCATGTTAAAGCTGTTTAGATCTAAATCATTATCCAATGTATCGATCACTGCAATGTTGACTGCTTCGAGATCGCCTATATTTTCAAAACGAATTGTATATTTTAGTTTGTCAACTGTCCTTAGATACCCAAATTCATCGTCACCTGCCGGATCCACACTTTTATCGTTTGGATCGAAGGCTCCTCTAACAACTTGTTGAATACTATCACAATTATCAGAAAGATCATAATCATCTGTTCCCTGAACTGGCGAAAGACAAACATGATTGAAAACCGGACTTCCCATGGTTAATCCTAATTTAGCTTTTAAATAAACCATTATATTTATAGAACTAAAAGGCGATAGTTCAACATTATTCCATGTGATGATATTATTCACCTCATCTATTTGGGTTGCATTTATGGAAGCACTATCAAAGCTTAATTTCGTATCATAATTCCACACTACATCTACAATGGAAGTCTCTGGGCTAAAGTTCTTTAAATTCATGGAGTAAACGGCAGGAAAACCTTGAACTACATTTCTAAGCGAATATGCATCTATCATCGGATTGGCCTCTGTAAATACCGGATGTATACCAAAATTGCGATGCATGTAGATAGAATCGGAAGTCGAAGAAATATAATAGTAGTCTTTACCAAGAGGTTCTGTTACTTGATAATCAGGAAATTGATTTAATCCGGCATAATGTATATAATATCTTGGACCGATGGGTACAAAAAAACAATACAAACTATCACGACCATTTCCTGTATAGGAGGTTTCAAAGTAGTTCAGGCTGTCTGTGATTGTCACTTTTTGGTTTACCAACAAAGTATCATTTTGCCAGTAATCAAAAATTCCATTCAGATTATTATCTTCATAAACTAAACCTTGAATTTTTATCGTATTTTCCAATAAACCAAAATTGACTTCTCTTTGATGTTCTCCACCTTTTAATTTCAGTCCATACCATCCTTTTTGAGGTGTAAAAACAACGGTATCAAATCCTTGCATATATCGCTCCAAACCTATATAGGCATAATCTATTGAAGATGTATTTTGTTTGTGTATCACTTGATAACTACCTTGAATATCTGTACTGTCATAACTTCCATAAGAGTAAATCATTTTATTGGCAACAGGTACATCCCCTGGATCAAATATGCCATTTTTATTTTTATCCATATAAACCCGTCCTGAAATTGTATCAGGATCAAGGTAGGATGAAACATATATTTTTACGGAATCTATGCATTGAGGTACGGTTGACTCAATAGTGAGCTTGACTTGAAAGTTCCCAGCCTGTGTATAAGTATGTAAGGGGTGAATTTCTGTGGAGGTAGTTTGGTCGCCAAAGCTCCAATGATAAGATAGGTTCGTTCCAGCAGACAGATTCGTAAATGTAACTGTTCTCAAATCAGTTGAAGCGCTAAAATTTGCATCGCATTGTGCAAAAAGGCTTTGGTTGATTGTTATTGCCAGTATTGCAAAAAGGAAAAGGTAATATTTTGGTTTCATCTTTATAAAATTTTAGTTAAAAAAAGAATTATCTATAATTAAGACGCTGACATCATCAAATGGTTGCATCATTTTTTAAAGTATTTTCAAAAAAAAATCACATTGTTCATAATATTAAATAGTTATAAATGATGCCATGGATTTTATAATGCAGGGGAATAGTATCAAGCATAAAAATCCTTTTCAATAGGTTCATAATTCTCTGATAATCTTTGATCGTTCTAAGAAAATCTATAATTTTGGCAATTCTTTTTTTTGAAGGACATGATGCAAAGGAAATACGATTTTTTGATCATTGGATCAGGATTGGCAGGGTTGAGCATAGCTTTGAAGGTTGCTGCTTATGGAAAAACGTTGGTTATAACCAAAAGTTCTGTTGACGAAACAAATACGCGATATGCACAGGGTGGAATAGCTGCCGTTACCTATAAACCTGACAGTTACGAAAAGCATATTTCAGATACCTTGATCTGTGGTGATGGTCTTTGCGACGAAGAGGTTGTTAAAATGGTTGTTTCTGAAGCTCCTGAAAGAATAAAGGAGTTGCAGGAATGGGGTGCCAATTTTGATACAACACCGGATGGTACATTCGACTTGGCAAAAGAAGGCGGGCACTCCGAACACCGGATATTACACCATAAAGACAACACCGGAGATGAAATTCAAAGGGCTTTGATCAATAAAGTGAAACAACATCCGAATATAGAAATTTTCGAGAATTATTTTGCCATTGATTTGATCACCCAGCATCAACTTGGAAGTCTTGTAACCCGATATCAGCGTGATATTGTTTGTTTTGGGGTTTATGCTTTAAATATTCAAACCAATCTGATCGAAACCATCTTGTCTAAAGTTACTTTTTTGGCAAGTGGTGGAATTGGAAATTGCTATCATGTGACCACAAACCCGCTTATTGCAACAGGCGATGGAATCTCTATGGTGTATCGTGCCAAAGGTATTGTAGAAGACATGGAGTTTGTTCAATTTCATCCAACTTCATTGTACAATCCGGGAGAAAGACCATCCTTTCTTATAACAGAAGCTTTGCGGGGAGCGGGCGCAATATTGAAAGACAAAAACGGTAATGAGTTTATGCATAAGTATGATGAACGGTTGTCGTTAGCACCCAGAGATATAGTGGCCAGAGCCATTGATAATGAGATTAAAATATCAGGTGAGGATCATGTTTATCTTGATACAACAGGAATTTCAAGCGAATTTCTTCTTTCTCATTTTCCCAATATTCATGCGAAATGTTTGTCGGTAGGCATCGATATCACAACCCAAATGATCCCGGTAGTTCCTGCCGCTCATTATGTGTGTGGTGGCGTGAAGGTTGACCTGAACGGATGTACCAGCATCAATCATCTCTATGCTGCAGGTGAATGTAGTAGAACAGGATTGCATGGAGCTAATCGACTTGCTTCCAATTCTTTATTGGAATCTATTGTTTATGCGGATCGTTGTGCCAAACATGCGCTTGGCATATTTACTGAGATCTCACATTCCCAAAAAGTTCCCAACTGGAATGATGAAGGAACTTCACATCCCGAAGAAATGATACTGATCACACAGGAATTTAAAGAATTACACCTTATTATGACCAATTATGTTGGAATTGTTAGATCCAACTTACGATTGGAAAGAGCCTTTGATCGACTCGAAATACTTTATCGCGAAACAGAAAAGCTTTGGAATCAATCAAAGGTGTCGCCCAAAATAGCAGAACTGCGAAATGCTATAAATATTGGATATTTGATTATTAAAATGGCTAAACGACGCAGAGAAAGCAAAGGATTACACCACAACATCGATTACCAAAAACACAAGAACCTGATTACATTTTGGCCGGGAAGTTTATAAAATATTTCGAAACCAAAATAAATCTCAGCTTATTCAAAGGGATTCATTGATTTATTGGGCATGAGCAAATAAATCAATAGTTAAGATAGGAAAACTGATCTTGCTATTATGTGCATTCCCCAAAAATCAGAACTATTAAAAGAGCGCAAAACTGTTATGTTGCATTTTTTCTAATTATACTTACGAACCTAAAATCAAGGCACTCATTCGAAGGTATGTCGCTTGAGCCTTCTGAAGAAGATAATGGATCGTGTAATTCTGAAAAACCCATGCAGTTATTATATTCTTGAATTTTTCGTTCTTTTGTTCCTTAGAAAAATATAGAGAAAACTAAGTCTAAAATATTATAAATCTTTCAATTAGTATTAAGAATATTGAATATCGAATGATGAAAAATGAAAAATTAGGCATTCAAAAAAACAGGCAAAAGTTATATTTGCGAATCGTCTTTGATAAACTAATGATTACGGAATACAGCTTCAGAAGTTCTGAAATAAACCATGAACTTGCAAAAGTATAAGACAGTGCAACACCAAAACACCAAGTCAACTATTTAGGTTTTCCTGTATTTTTGTAATATGCTTTTAAGTCCCTCTGATTCAAGATTGTATTATCAAAACCAGGTTTTCTAAAACTCACATTGCCTCCTGAAATAACTTCATTATTGACAGTTACTTCGTAGTAATCGCAGGCATAATCACTTTTAGTCATCGTAAAATGGGGACGTAGCAGATATTTAAAATTGTACGCCTTTTTTTCAAGTTCATTTTTGATTTTTAGGATTAGAGTATCGGTCAATAATATTTCATTTTTAAGGGAATATTCTCTTAAATGCCTTAATGAATCTGAAATCGTTTCGGGTATTTTGTCACTATATTCTTTTATGATTTTATTTCCTCGCTTTATTTTAACTTGAATCGTATCAGCTTCATGAGGAAAGTAACCATAAAAATAAACAGAAAGCCCTTCAATTTTGGTATATTCCAAACAATCTTTTTCAGTCTGAGTTACTTCTTTTTTATTGGTTTTATTAAAGCACGCAGAAATAATCAGGATGCAGAACATCAAAACAACCATTTTTTTCATAGAATTTTATTTTTCATTTAAGGAAAATTACCCTTTAGAATTATTTTTGCTAAAATATCGAATTATTTTAAGGAATCAAATCTTTTTTTAAAAATTTTAAAGTATATTTTCGTTCCTTTCGTATTCCAAATGATGATTAAGAAAAATTCCTAAAAAGTTTCTATATATCGGAACTTTCTATACTTTTGCAAGTACAATATATGAAAAAGTGGGGTTGTTTAACCTAAAATAATGAAAAAAATGATGAGTGAACAAATGCCTTTAGATTTTTGAATTGATTTTAGAAAAGCTTAACCATTAGAGCTATCCTTGGGTTGAATGCATTATGGTAAAAATACTTTGATGCAAAGTTTCCTGAAGAATGGTTTAAAAAAACATTGAACCATTGTATGTTGAATCCCTAACCTCGTCTTAAATCTTATTCTTTATTTATGATGGAAAATCGTTCTCCCTTAGAGAAATTTGCTTATGGATATTTTTTGAAGTTAGCTAAGGTGCGCAGCGAAGCAGCCGATGAAATTCATATACTAAATAAAAAAGAGGTCAAAAGCATACGTTTCATATTTATAAAAAATGTTATAAGTGCCGCCATTTTAGGGGTGATAGGGGTTTTGTTGTACTATATACCCTCATATATTTTTCCTAAACTTTTTGCGCCCAATGAAGTATTTATTCCCTTCATCGGGATAAAACTGAAAATTCCAATATTTTCTACGATCTATAGCTTAATTCTGGCATTTTTGGAAATATGGCTTTTAACCATTATCAATATCAGGGCGGTACATCATATTGCCTATACATGCGGATTTCCTCCTTTATTTGATCCTAACTACAATGCGCATCTTGAGGCTCTTTTCGAAATAGCTCTAGAAAAGAAGAGTAAAAAAATTCTGGCTTTGGGAATTAATCCTTTCCGGGGCATGTCGCAGGTGAGTTTGGTATTATTTGTGTTTCTGAGCCAATTGAAAGCAATCCTGAGTAATCTTATTATTAAACTGGTTTTAAAAAGAATTTTTGGAAGGGCAGTTTTTAGGCAATTGATTGATTTGGTGGGTATTCCTGTGTATGCCTTTTGGAATGGATGGGCCACATACAAAATTATACGAGAGGCCAAAGTACGTATCATGGCACCCAATCTTATAAACGAACTTTGTGGTATATTATACAAAGAATTCAATGATCACCAGCAATTTAAAGATCTTCTTTTTGATTCAATTGAATTTATTGCCATTTCAAAAAGAAATTTTCATCATAACCTGTACTTATTGGCATTCAATTTATTAAATATGTTTGGCATACCGGCAAGAGAAAAAAGAGAATACAATAAGAATTTTATAGAAAAACTTAGTCAATTGGATGATAAAGCACGCCTTGCTTCCTTAAAACTTTTGATATTTGGGATAATCATCGATGGTGTTTTTTCGAGGAGGGAAAAGAATGCCATTGAAGAACTTTACAACAAAAAAATAATAGAGTGGGATGTTGCTACAGTTTCTCGCTGGACTCGATCTTTTGCTCAAGGAAAAGGTTTGGGCGAATTGTTTGCTTATGAAGCAAAACAACAATGAAACAAATTCGAAAATTCGATGCTTTAGAAAATATTAGATTCCTGAACTAGTGTTAAGTCAAACCAACTTTTCCAAAGTTTAAAACTTTGGAAAAGTTCATAACCAAGCGGTTATAATTATTGTGAACCAACAAAACAAATTTGACAGAACACTTAGGGGTTATCTACAATGGCATCTTTTTTCTTCGCTTAAATAATTTTGCTTTTGATTCTTGACGCCTTATCAACCTGTCGAGGTTTTTCTGATGGGTTATCAGAAGCAAAACAGAAACCAGAATAGAAAAAATGGTGAGTGGTATAATGTTATTCTTAAAGATGAAAACAATAGCAATTGGAAATGAGAAACCTGCAATTATGGAGCTAAATGAAACATAACTCGAAACCAATAAGGTAAATAAAAATATCCCCATAACAATCAAAGCAGCTCCTGTATGAACCCCTAAAGCAACCCCCAATAATGTAGCTACGCCCTTGCCACCTCGAAAACCAACATAAACAGGGAAAATATGACCGATAGTAGCAGCCACTCCCAGTACAAGCATGAACAACATGTAATTGCTTTCTGTCATCATGTAGCCGCCAAAAACGAATCCGAGCTTCACTGCCGCCCAACCTTTAAATACATCGAAGATCAAAACCGGAATCCCCGCTTTAGGGCCAAGTACGCGCATTGTGTTTGTAGCACCCGCATTACCCGAACCATATTTACGAATATCAATTCCATAAAATATCCTACCAGTCCAAACTGAAGTGGGAATGGCACCGAGTAAATAAGCTAAAACAATAGCTATAGATATTTCATATAAATTCATCTCTTTTTATTTTGAAAATATTGTCAAATTTTTGAACTGCAAATATAGGAAAGATTATTTTAGCAAAACAAGGTAATCTTTACCTGTTTGTTAATAAATTGTTTGAATTGCAAGGTATTTGTTTGATTTACAGTTAAATAAAAAAGAGTATTTGAGGAGGATAAAAAGAAAACAAAAAGAGGCTGCTTAGGTTTCAAAAAAAGTTCCTAGGGATTTTTTAAGTAACTTTCAGTAGCCTCTTTTTCATAATCCGCAAAGGAACGTACTTTTCATTTGCTTGTTCCTACATTGAGCGCATTCTCATTTATAAATCGAAATAAATGAATAAGCTTGAACAGCTCAAGAGTAAATCAAAGATGCCATACAAAGTTACACTATTACCTTGTTTTATCAAAACAGTATCTATCGTATTTTAATGAAATACAGTAAGTAATACAATAATTACAAATTAAATATATTGGTTAAAATATTGTATATAGTTTATTATCAATTTATTATAACCATAGTGATTGTTAATAACTTAACAATTATTGTTGATAAAATATTGTAATTTAACATGTTAATATCTTTGTTAATAATTCTGCTTTAATAGGAATATTTCAGTAATTTGATTTATAATTGATTGATGAAAGTCCTTTAAATACTTGTTAAGCAGTAAAATTAAGTTTCGTTAGAAATAATTTACCTGTTTATTTAACTATAACTACTTGGAGAATTTTTTCCAAATTGATCCATAGGAAAAAATCGTTTTGATGATGAGCAAAAATTTCGATTATTCTGAGGAAGAATCCAATTTGTATAAATTATATTTTATTGTAGGCAAATTAACAAGCTTGTATTTCGGATTTGTGATTGTATCAATACTTTTTTCTATGATTTCATAATTTCGAAGATCCTCTTTAGGTGAATTCAGACTTATTTTATAATGCCGGAAAAAAAATGCAGATAAAGTACCATCAAAATTTCGATTTTTAAAGCTTACAAATTTTTCATTTTTAATTTCTTGTCCGATTAAATGAACATCAATCAATGTAGATTTATCTCTTTTGTCTATCTTGCCCCATTGAAAAGATGAATATATTATGCCGCTTATTAAAATCAATATAGATAGCGCAAAAAATATCTTATAGGAAATGCTATTGACTTTCCATTGTTGAAAACGTATAGAAACGCTTTCTGATACGAATAGGGCAACAGACATATATATAAAGGGCAACGCAGCGATAATATAATAGGAAGCCTGTTTTATACTAAGCATAATAGGCAAAATGCCTGAGAATCCAATAAAACAAAGTAAAATCGATTTTTTGACTATGGACTTGGAAACAAAAAATATATTCCGTATTTTCAACAAAATAATCCATAGCGAAACTAAAAGGATGATAAGAATGTTTTTATCAAAAAAACGCCCGAGTAAATGAAAATGGCTTAGACGTGAATTTTCAGGTCTGAGTCCAGACAATGAACCTATCACCTGAATATTCATATAATTACTTAAATTATTTCTTGCTGGTTCATAACTCAGTAGCAATGCAATCATGAATCCAAACCCAACAAAAAGAATGGCGCTATTGACAATTAATGTTTTTATTGAAATATTTTTGTATAATAAGGCATAAAGAACAAAAAAGCCCAAGGGAAACAATCCTGTAAATCCTTTGCATAAAAAAGCACAAACCAATAATAATGAAGCGAATAAGATATAAAAAATTCTCAATGGTGTTTTCTTTTCTAAACTAAGAAAAAGTAAAAAAGTGGATAAAAGAACAAAAATACTCATGGTGCTTTCAAGCAGGTTATTTGCATAGCCCATCTGTATATCTTCATTAAGAATCCATAATATTAAGGCAAGGATGGAATAAGGTTTTAAATTTTGCTGATCTTTAACCAGTAAGTGCCAGGTTTTTATAATCAGAAACCCTGCAAGTAGAAAGATGATGAAGCAATAAATTCTCTCTACATATATGCTGTTGCCTAATAATTTAAAAAAAACAGATTCAATTCCGAAAACTAAGGGTGGATGGTCATAAAATTGAGGAAAAATCATTTCTGTAAATTTAGGTTGCCAGAAAGAACCTATGCCATTGGCAAGATTATTGGAAATAGTTGTATAATATAATCCATCACAAAACATGCCATCGCGATATAAATTTGACAAGATGGTAAAGAACACTAATCCTGCAAATATAAAATAGAAAGGGACAATCTTTTTAAAAGTTGAATTCATGCTTTTTTTTATTTTTTTGCATAATTTGAAACTACTAAGCATTTAGGGTTATTCCATTTCTTAATATAGGATTCTTTGGGAATTACTTCATCTTTCCAATCCAAGAATTGAGAATTTTTGTTTTTCTTTATTACCCACAAATGTCCATTCAATATAGATTCTTGCACTAACATTTTTAGTTCTTCCCGGGACGAATCGTTGTGGCTGATTCCTATTGCCACTCCGGCTTTATTATTGAGCATATCCATTGCACAACTAATCGAATCGGGGACTGTGCCATCCTCCAAGATCGAATTATCGAAATCTTTTCGATTACCTTTTTCGTGCGCTATTCCTAATTTTAATGCTTTTTTTACACCAATTTTCTGGCTTAGCATCGCCATCCAGATTGCATGACGAAATGCATCAATTTGCCCACCATCCGGATCGCCATCCAATTGATTTTTGTCTAATAATTCTTTGGTCATTATTTGTGCTTCGGATGAAATGCTCCATGCCGCTTTAGCAACAAAAACATGGCGCACAATCCAACATTTTTCAGGAAAATGCATTGAAAAAAATTTCTTCAAAATTCCATTCTGGGCGACAACCGGTCTGAACATGATAAAGACAATAAGGATTAGAAAAAAGGATCTTTTTTCCAGTCCCAAAAATAAAAAAAAATTGTATCTCATGAATGGATATTTTGAAAAATGATATCATTTCCAAATCAACGGGTCATTTGCACTTTTTTAGTTTGTGAAATCGTTTCATTTCTAAGTAAAACCGCTCTTACAACATTGTCTGCAAACTTTTTAAATTCGAGGCTCACCAATTCATTTTTCAAAACAACGGGCGTACCATCATCACCACTTTCACAAATACTCTGAACGATAGGAATTTGCCCTAAAAATGGAATCTGCAAAGTTTCTGCTAATTTTTTGCAGCCTTCCTTACCAAAAATATAATATTTATTATCAGGCAATTCTGCAGGGGTGAACCAAGCCATATTCTCCACCAAACCTAAAATAGGCACGTTGATATTGGCTGTTTTAAACATACTAATTCCTTTGATTGCATCGGCAAGAGCCACCGATTGGGGTGTACTTACTACAATAGCACCTGTAACCGCAAGCGTCTGAACCAATGTGAGGTGAATATCACTGGTTCCCGGTGGTAGATCAATGAGCAGATAATCCAAATCGCCCCAATATCCATCGAGTACCAGTTGCTTGAGAGCGTTGCTGGCCATAGGGCCTCGCCAAATTGTTGCATCAGCAGGAGAAATAAAAAAGCCTATCGATAAAAGCTTTACTCCATATTTTTCGATGGGAAATATTCTATCACGTCCCTCAATATTCTCAACCATCGGTTTTTCGTCTTCCACGCCAAACATTTTGGGTATTGAAGGACCATAGATATCAGCATCCACCAGTCCAACACGATTACCTCGCTCAGCCAGAGCTACCGCCAAGTTTGCTGCAACTGTTGATTTTCCTACTCCGCCTTTTCCTGAAGCAATCGCAATAATATTCTTTATTCCGCTCTCAATTTCATCTGCCTTTACGGATTGAGGTTGGCTTTTGGCTTTCAGATCAACATTAACTTCCAATGTATCGTCTAAATCTTTGATTTTCTTTATTACCAAATTTTTAATCGCATTACGCAAAGGGTGAGTCGCTTTGGGAAATATCAAACTCAATGAGATTTTATTGCCTTCTATTGCAAGATCTTGAACCATATCAAGACTTAAAATATCCATCTTTTTTTCTGGAAGGAGAATGGTTCGTAAAACTCCTAATATTTGATCATGGGATATATTCATTGTTCGATTTTTTAAAGTGCAAAAATACGATTGTTTTTTTGTTTTCTGAATGGCTTTCGAGAAAAATACCTATCAAAGTTTTCATTGATGCGAAAATATTTATAGGTTTGTGTCGAAAAGTAAATATGCAATTAAATGAATATTAGGAATTTGAAAGGATGGATTTAAAAGAATCTGAATTACAGTCTTTGGAGAATGAAACCCGACATCCTTGGGAACTGGTGAGAATGAAGATTGTTTCCAAAATGGTGAAAGAATTAAATTTACAAAATCAAAACGTTTTAAGGAACGTACTTGACTTGGGTTGCGGTGATGCTTATTTGGTTTTTCAACTTTCGAAACAATTTCCTGAAATCAATTTTTTTGCCGTGGATACCGGATTTACAAAAGAGCAATTAGATTTTTACCACAGCCGCTTTGCAGAATCGAACATCAAAGTTTATCAAAATATTGATGATATTCATAACATAGCCGAAAAAATGGATTTGGTATTGCTTCTCGATGTTGTAGAACATATTGAAGAGGATGAAAATTTTTTAATAAATATCCAAAAGAAAAATATTCTTCAACATGAAAAGGTATTTTATATCATCACGGTTCCTGCTTTTCAGTTTCTGTTTTCGGCACATGATCATTTTTTGAAACATTATCGAAGATATACAAATTCACAATTGCGCAAACTTTGTGAAAAAGTGGGATTAAATGTATTGAAAAGAGGATATTTCTTCACAATTTTACTATTTTTCCGAATACTTGCGAAAATGAAGGAATCGTTTCTAAAAACAGAATCCAATGAAGCGAAAGGCATATCCAATTGGAATGGAAACAAAACGATGAGTTCTTTCATTGCATTTATTTTAACCCTTGATTATCTGTTCTCAAAATATCTTCTGAAAATAGGAGTGAGAATTCCGGGCTTATCAACTTATGTTATATGCAAAAAATCTGTGTAGTAATACCTTGCTATAATGAAGCCAAAAGGCTTTCGATTTCTGTATTTCAGCATTACATAGAAACTCAAAACAATTTGAATTTTTGCTTTGTAAATGATGGTAGTTCTGATAATACGATTGATATTTTACAAGAATTCAAATCGAGATATCCTGAAAGGATTTTAATCCACGATCAGTGCCCTAACCAAGGAAAGGCAGAAGCAATTAGAACAGGAATGATAAAATCTTTGGAATGGCAAAGTTTTGAATTGTTGGCTTATCTGGATGCCGACCTCGCTACCCCAATTTCCGAAATCATCAAAATGGGGGAAATTTTCGAAAATCGCAAAGATATACAGTTTGTAATGGGATCCAGAATTAGGCGATTAGGTGCTGATATACAACGTTCTACCAGAAGGCATTACCTCGGTAGAGCATTTGCCACAGCAGCAAGCCTGCTTTTGAAAATTGGCGTTTATGATACCCAATGTGGAGCAAAAGTTTTTGTAAACGAATTGATACCTCTGCTTTTTGCAGAAAAATTCCTTTCAAAATGGTTATTTGATTTGGAACTGATTTTTAGATTGAAGGCTATTTGGGGTATAGAAAAATCTATTGCCTGTATGTACGAAATGCCTCTTTCTACCTGGCATGAAATAAAAGGATCGAAAGTAAAAATAAAGGATTTTATGATTCTACCATTTAATTTATTGAAGATTTATCGTTTCTACAGAAAGAAGGAGAAAAACTGAGTTGCACATAAGAAAGATTTGAATTAAACTGACCTGATTTTCAGAAAAACATCAAAAGGAAACGAATAATCAAAAATTCCATTAATTTTGCTTGTCAAATAAAAACTTTTAATTGAAATTCCATTAATCAATAACATTTTTAATATTATGAGAATGAAAACAGTATTCCTCACCTTCATTATTTTAATGATTTTTTCAGCAAAGAATTACTCCCAAGAGGTTAAACTTGATCAGAAAATGTATTGGATGCACCTCGATCCTCAAGATGATCAAATTATGGGGCTAAGTACAAATAAAGCATACGCTATGCTGCAAGGCAAAAAGTCCAAAACGGTTATCGTTGGGGTTATCGATTCAGGCATAGACTACGAACATGAAGACATAAAAGATGTGATGTGGACAAATGAAGATGAAATCGCTGGCAATGGCAAAGACGATGATAAAAATGGATACATCGATGATATTCATGGTTGGAATTTTATTGGTGGCAAAGGTTTCAATATCGAAAATGAAACATTGGAAATGACCCGGATTTACAAAGAAGGTCGCGATAAATTTAAAAACAAAAACCTTGATGATGTGAGCAAAGAGGATAAAGCTGAATTTTTGCAATTTAAAAAGGTCGAAAGCAAGTTTTTTGACGAAACTGAAAGAGCAAAATCTGAGTCTAAAGGATTAGCGTCCGCTTTAGCCAATTTTGAATATGTAGAAGGTGTGTTGAAAGAAGAATTTAAATTGGATACCATCATCATCGATGACGTAATTGCCATGAAAACTGAAAATAGTGTTACACAAAGCTGTATTGATTTCCTTGTGAGATTGAAAACCAATAATATAGACAAGAAAGCATTTTTGGATGCAAAAAAGCACTATGATTCCAAAATCAATTTCCAACTTAATCCCGATTTTAATCCGAGAAAAGAAATGGGTGATGATGTATATAATGGAAATGACAAGAACTATGGAAATAACGATGTCCGTGGCCCGGGCAGCGATCATGGAACTCATGTAGCAGGAATTATTGGAGCGAAAAGAAATAACAATATTGGAATCGATGGCATTGCGGATAATGTAAAAATTATATCTGTAAGAGCCGTACCCGATGGCGATGAAAGGGATAAGGACATTGCCAATGCAATTCGATATTGCGTTGATAATGGTGCCAGAGTAATCAATATGAGTTTTGGAAAAGCCTATTCACCTCAAAAGAAAATGGTCGATGAGGCGGTTCAATATGCGATGGAAAAAGGTGTTTTACTCATTCATGCAGCAGGTAATGATGCTGAAAACAATGATGTGAGCGATCATTTTCCCAGTCAAACTTATTTGGACGGAAAAACAAAAGCGAATATCTGGCTCACTGTTGGTGCAAGCTCACTCAATACTGGTGCTGATCTGCCCGGAAATTTCTCAAACTATGGTAAAAAATCCGTTGATTTTTTTGCTCCTGGCGTTGACATTTATTCGCTCAATCCCAATAATCGCTATGAATTTCAAAGTGGCACAAGCATGGCCTGCCCTGCAACTACGGGTGTAGCTGCCCTGATCATGAGTTACTTTCCTGACCTTACTGCTTTAGAAGTAAAAGATATTTTGATTGCATCTGTTTATAACGTTTCAAAGCTTAAAGTAAACGCACCTTCCGAAGGCGAAAATGCTAAATTAGTCAAGTTCTCAAAACTGTGTACCACAGGTGGCGTTGTAAATGCTTATAAAGCAGTTCAATTGGCAAAGGAGAAATAAAACAGTTTTCAATATTTGGTTTTTAATAAAATAGATTCGTCGAATTATTATTGACACATCTTTGAATCAATATACAGCTAAGCACCGGGTTTATATACGAAAGTGCTTAGCAGTTAAGCCGCTTATCCTAAATTTCACAGAAAAACCATTCATCATCCAAAGCAATATTCAAAGAATTTATTCTTTAAGATCGGACTTTATTTCCAAAACAGCAAAGTCTTTCGTTTTTTTGATTACTTCATAATTAAAACACTTTTGCTTTTCCTTTAAATTATAAAAATCGACCAATTTCATTATAATTTCGCTGTCGGCATATTTATCGATTACAATATACTGATTTTTGTTTTTTTCAGCAAAGGTAAAGAAATCTTCTTTTGTTGGTTCGCGTTGCAGGTATTTATTATATAAAAGTTCAAAGGCCATGGGTATATGAATAGTGTAATTATCTATTTGGTTGAAAAAGAAATACTCACGGCACAGAATTGCTGTTTGTTTTTTGGGCATATATTTACTGATTTCTTCTGCTCTGGCAACGGAATCGATTGATTTTATTAATTGCATTGCGGTGGCAGTCAGATTGATAAAAGCAAAAAGACTTAAGCCAACATAGAGAACGACCTTTTTCACCAGACTGATCTTGTTTATATATCTTATACCCAATGTAATAATAAGACACATGTAAGGAAAGTACAATATCGCATATTTTACCGTTTTACCATGCGAAACAGAAGCCAAACCAATCAGCAAAGCGAAAAAATAGAATAACAAATTACGGTGATTTGTTTTTAAAGTTTTAAAAAGGAATATCAATGTGAGAATGAACGTTAGAGAAAAGGGTATAATAAAAATATTCCAGAAAAACCTCATTTGTTCATTGATTACTTTCATGATGGAACCCAAAATACTGAAATCATCTTTACTTAAATTGGGATCGTGTGAGAACTGCGCCCAAAAAGCTTTCAGCTCAGTTATGGAAGCGATGTCAAAAAAGTAAAGAAGACTCATTGAAGTTGCCACAATTCCAAAAATAAACGCACTTTTGAATCTCTTATTCAAAAGTAAAAGTACAAAACCAGCAAAAATAAAGCTAAGTCCGTTTAGATGCGTAAGAGCTCCAAGTCCGGCAAAAATGCCGGATAAAACAATAAATTTCAACTTTGGAATTTGCAATCCGGAATTCAGAAAGTAAAAGCTAATGAATCCCAGCGACATAACCATTATTTCCGGGCGATATAAAAAGGAGTATTCAAAAACCAAACTATTGATGAGCAGAATTAAGGTGTATATCATGAATTCCCCGATTTTGTTTTCGCCTTTATCAGATTTCATATAGAGCCACACTACATAGAGGGAAAGTAAAAAGAAAATGAAGCTTAATGAACGCAAGGAAAAAAGAGAAAGACCTGTTGCTTTTAAAACCACCGCACCGCACAAAACAAACAACTTATGATAATGGTATTGGCGTATTTCCCAATTTTCGCCCATACCTTCAAACATCACCGACTTAACAAAACCTTGTTGATTGAAGTGATAGGCATGCTCTGCAATAATAGCTTCATCGCCATTTGTGGTTCGATGAAAAAAGCTAAAAACAAAAACTACTGATAATGCGAATAAACAAAAGAGTAATATCTTATTTATTTTCAAAAAGTTATTTTCCATAATTCATTATTAGAAAGTTTTTTTTTTCGAAAAAGACCAACTTTTTCCACTAATTACACTTTTTTTGAGTTCTAATTTGTGAATATTTTTTCATTTTATATTGGAAATCAATTCATCAATAAAATGATTGAATTTCTTTTCAGGCATTAGTTCATGGGTAATAAATTGGCCATTATAGTAAATTCCCAGTGTTCCAAAAGGGCTTCCTGTTTCTTGCATCTCCTTGTAAGTGCCAATTTTGTTAATTTGATATGGAATATTTCTGCTTTTCAATACCTCTGAAAGCAAGTAAACATATTCTTCCATAAATGGACACTGATTTGAAAAATTAAATGTGAAACCATTTTTATTATTGCAAATTCCCGATTGGGCGTTGGAATTGAATTCAGGGTTTTTTGCGCCTTCATTAAGTTTTAAAACAAGTAATTCAAAGTAGGGTTCTGCCTTGTCAACTAATTCAAAACCATGCTTTAAATAAAATTTTTTATCGGTTAAAAATGGTTTTACCTTGTTGCTGCTTATAACCGCAATGCCATCCTTATTCAAATTCCGGCTATCTGTAATACATTCATTTAGCAATTGCTTCGAAAAACCCTGTCCTTTGAACTGTCCCGAAACCCATAGGCAATGGATCACCATGTAGTTTTTGCCTATGATGGGTTTCCATACTTTCTCAATGGGCATATACTCGATAAAAACTTTTCCCCTCTGGTCTAATCTTTTAAAAATCAAACCTTCATCGAAACGCTCTTTAAGCCATTCTTTTTTTGTTTGTGCCCGGTTTAGGTTTATTTTGTCATTTCCTATAGCGCAACAAATATGTTCTTTGTCTATGTTACTTTTGTCTATCCTTATAATTTCCATGGTGAAATATATTTCATTGCAAATAATCAAGCCAAAAATGAATTCAAATTCCACTCAAAAATACAAACTTTTCATAAAAAACCAAGCTCTATCCATAAAGTTTGAATTATTTTGGAAATAGACTTTTCTTTTACAAAAACAATTGTTTCGAAATTTCGAAAGAAGAGTTCAAAAAAATATTTTTGAATTGCAATTGAAATTCTACTTTTGCAGACCAAAAAATCATGGATGAGCAAACGATATTATAAAATAAAGTATTTTCTGTCTGACTTATGCGCTTCTGCTATTGCTTGGGCAATCTTTTTTATCTATAGAAAAATCTATGTAGAACCTCATTATTTTGGATATGAAATACCTGTGAGTTTTAATTCAAAGTTTTTCATGGGGATTATTTTTGTTTCTGCTTTTTGGGTTATTTTATTTTATCTGGCTGGTTACTACAGAAATGTACTGAATAAATCTCGTTTATTAGAACTTTGGAACACTTTTTTGTCCATTTCTGTTGGTTCCATTATTATCTTCTTCGCTTTGATCCTCGATGATTATGTTTCAGATTATAAGTATTATTACTTTTCATTTCTTGTTTTATTTTCACTACAATTTTTTTTGACTTATATCCCAAGGGTTATATTTACAACCATTACAATTGGAAAAATTCGACATAGAAAAATTAAGTTTAAGACACTTATTGTTGGTACTTGCAATGAAATTTTGCGTGTTTTTAAAGGATTTGAATTTGAAAGGTATTCTTCTGGATATGAATTTATTGGATATATTAAAATAAGTGAAGGGGATTCAAGCGAGTTGGATAAAAATTTAAAGGATTTGGGAAGCCTGATGGATGTTCGCGAAATTATCCAGAACAATAAAGTGGAGCATGTGATTTTGGCTATTTCTCCTGATTTGGATAAAGAAATAAAGAAAGCAGTGAGTCTGCTCCAAGGCACTCAGGCCGAAATCAAAATAATCCCTGAAATGTACAACAATTTGAAAGGTTCTTTAAATATAGCACCGATCACAGGTATTCCGTTGGTTAGAATTTCTCATGAATTATTGCCTGCCTGGCAAGAAAACATGAAGAGAATCATTGATATAAGTGCTTCCGTTTTTGCTTTGATTGTTTTTTTTCCTGTTTTTTTGGTTTTAAGTATAATTATTAAACTTACATCCAAGGGACCTATTTTCTATACCCACGAAAGAATCGGGAAATTTGGCAGACCCTTTATGATTTACAAGTTTCGATCCATGTACACAGATGCCGAAAAACATGGTCCCGCGTTAGCAAAAGATAATGATTCACGCATAACCCCCATTGGCAGGATTATTAGAAAGACGCGCTTAGACGAAATTCCTCAATTTTACAATGTCTTGCGTGGAGAAATGTCCTTAGTGGGACCACGACCCGAAAGGCAATTTTTTATTGATCAAATTGTTAAAAAAGCACCGGAGTATTATCATCTTCAAAAGGTTAGACCTGGAATCACTTCTTGGGGGCAAGTAAAGTATGGTTATGCAGAAAATGTGGATGAAATGGTTGAACGACTAAAATTCGATTTGATATATATTGAAGATATGTCCCTTTATGTTGATTTTAAGATTTTGATACATACTGTCCTGATTGTGTTTAAAGCAGTTGGGAAATAGAATTCTATAATTTTACTAATAATTTCATTAATGAGAGGAAAGAAAAAACTTCCATTCTACGAAAAACTTGAAATTCTTGACGCTGTTTCCGAAGGGAAATGTATTGCAAAGATAGAGGATTTGGTTATTTTTATTTCCAATGTTGTTCCCGGTGACATTGTCGATGTACAAATAAATTATAAAAAGAAAAATTATCAGGAGGGTTATGCCGTTCATACACATAAATACTCAGAGAAGCGAATTCCTGCATTTTGCTCGCATTTTGGTGTTTGTGGAGGATGTAAATGGCAAAATATGCCCTATATCCTTCAGTTGGAGTTTAAGCAAAAAGAAGTAAAAGACCTGCTTAAAAAATTTGGAAAGATAGAATTACCTGAAATAAATGCTATTATACCTTCCGCAAAAACGCAATATTACAGAAACAAATTAGAATATTCTTTTTCGGCTAGAAGATGGATGTTGAAAGAAGAATGTAACGATGAAACTGAGAACAAAAATCTATGTGCAATTGGTTTTCATGTGGCAAGTAAATTCGATAAAATTGTTGATATTGACCATTGCTACCTTCAGCGTGAACCTTCGAATATTATTCGCAACGATCTGAAAAAGTTTGCCATAGAAAATCAATTATCTTTCTACGATATAAAGCGCAATGAAGGATTTATGCGATCGCTCATCGTGCGCACCAGTTCAAGAGGTGAAAACATGGTCATTCTTGTGTTTGCTCAAAATGATTTACCTAATATTCAAAAATGCCTGAATTATCTTTCGCAGAAATTTCCTGAGATTAATTCACTTTTCTATGTGGTAAACAGTAAATTAAATGACCAAATTACTGATCTCGAACTGATCCTTTATAAAGGGAATCCCTATATTTGGGAGGAAATGGAAGGATTAAAATTCAAGATTAGTCCCAAGTCATTTTATCAGCCTAATTCTGAGCAGGCTTATGAGCTTTATAAAATAGTGAGAAAGTTTGCCGATTTGCAAGGCAATGAAACGGTGTATGATTTATACACCGGAACCGGCACAATAGCTAATTTTATTGCTAAAAGCGCAAAGAGTGTTATTGGTGTTGAAATTATTGAAGATGCAATTTTAGATGCTAAAATGAATTCAGAAATAAATGGCATTCAGAATACGAAGTTTTTTGTTGGCGATATGGCAGATGTTTTACGATTGGAATTTTTCGCAGTAAATGGCACTCCTGATATAATTATTCTTGATCCGCCAAGAGTTGGAGTACATCAAAAGGCTTTACGCACTATTCTGGATGCAGCCCCCAAACGCATTGTTTATGTAAGTTGTAATCCCGCAACACAGGCACGGGATTTGGCCATACTTGATGAAAAATACAGGGTCATAGAAATACAACCGGTCGATATGTTTCCACACACTCATCATGTGGAGAATGTTGTGAGATTAGATTTGAAATTTTCATAGTAGATTGCTCGTTTTAATACTATAAAAACTTTTTATAAAATGTAACCATTTCTGTATTTCCGAGCTTTTCATAAAGCTTAATGATTTCAGCGTATGCATTCTTATTTTTAGGATCAATTTTTATCGCTTGCTGAAAAGCTTCGATGGCCTCCGTTGTCTTTCCGATCAAATTGTAGATGAATCCTAAATTTGTCCATGTTTTGTAGTTTTTGGGATCTATTATGAGGATTCTTTTATTGGTCTTGATAACATTCTCATAATCTTTCAACTGATAATACATAAAACCCAAATTATTGAGTGCGTTTATATTTTTAGGATCATATTTCAGTGCATTTTCCAAATAGTTCTTCGCATCACTATGATTATTTAGATCAATTGAAACCAGTCCTGCATAAATGAGCGAGGAAACATTGCGCTTATTCTGCTGAATGGATTTTTTAAGTGCCTCTAATGCTTCTTTTTTCATTTTATTTAAATAATAGAGGTTTCCATAATTATAATACAAATCTGAGTTTACATCCAGTATGCTTTTACTGATATCATATTCATGTTTGGCGCTATTGAAGTCGTTTTGCTTCTGAAAAGACTCAGTTCCCTGTTTAAATTTCTCAACATAAACATTTCCCATATTCATGTGGGTGCGAGCACTATTGGGACTGGTTAAAATTCCTGAATCAATTAAACTTACATCATTTTTCCAGTCATTATTTCTGATTATTGTTCTAAAAGAAAATAAAACCAGAATGATAAAGAAACTGTAAATGAAGGGTTTATTTTTTGTAATATTGTCATTTTGTACTTTGAAAATTCTCAAAAGCAAAAATACGACACAGATAACAAACCCGAGGGAGGGAAGAAAAACAAAGCGTTCTGCCATTGTGCAGGCAATAATCACGATAAAATTAGAAGTAATTGATATGGTAATGACGTAAAATAGAATACCAAATGATACGGGATCTTTTTTTCGAATATTCAGGATAGCCCAAATAAATGAGCCTAACAGAACAATAAAGGAAAGGATTACCCAAATATCAAAGAATCCTCTGACGGGAACTTCATTGAAGGTGTAATCCCAGCTTTGTTTATAAGGAAACAATTGCAGAAACAGATATTTTCCGTGAATCGCAATGTTGGTTGTTATTTGTTCTAATTTATTTTGTGCGGCAAGTAAAGTGTTTTCAAATGCACCCAAATTATGATCAAAAGTGAATGAATCCAAAATTGTATTTCTAAGGAATAAATAGCTGGCAATAGGCAGAATATATGAAGAACTGATTAAGACAATTCTTTTTGTTTTAATATCGGAAAAAAACCAAAGAAAAATTGGAATTATGGCAACAAAAGTAAGAGCCACCTCTTTTGATAAACATGCTAAAAATAAAGATAATAAGCTCATTAATAGTAGCCAGATTTTTCCTCTTTCCAGATAACTCCATAATAAATTTAGCGACAACATTGATAACACCAGCAGAAAAATCTCATCTCTGCTTTTAATATTGGCAACAACTTCGGTGTGAATTGGATGTGAGGCAAATAGGAGCGTTATTACAATAGGAATCCAATAAGAATAGTTTTTAAAAATCCTTAGAAGAAGCCAACACAGGAGTACAATTCCTAAACTAAAATACAGTACATTAAAGAAATGATATACGTGAGCTTTATTTCCGAAAACACTTTTTTCTATAGCAAAAACAACTGTACTAAAGGGGCGGTACGATTCATCATTTCTTCCGGTATTTCCGAAAAAAAATCCTTTCGATAAAATTTCCGGAATTCCATCCAAACCTTTTTGAACGAGTTTGTTATTTGATACAGCAATTGTATCATCCATACAAAAATCATGATGCAAAGTATTTGCAAACAACAAAAATGTAAAAAGAAAAACTACACCAAAAATAATTTTCCACTTATTAAAATAATTGAAAGGTTTATCCTTTACCGTTTTCTTTTGTTGAATCGGTTTTCCCGATTCCTTTGGTTTTTGTTTGTTCATTGTATCAGGGATTAAAGTGTCAAATCGGTGGAATTCTTTGCCCTTCCTTATTCCACGGAAATGATATAATCATAAATTTTTTGCACAGATTCCTCTATGCTGAGAAGGTCTGTTCTTATTTCTAAATCGCATTGATCTGGAATTTCAAAGGGATCATCAATGCCTGTGAAAAATTTTAAAAGACCTGCACGGGCTTTTTTGTACAAACCTTTCGGATCGCGCTTTTCGCATATTTCTATAGGGGAATTGATAAAAACTTCAATATAATTTTTTTTCCCAATGATAGATCTTGAAATATTTCTAATTTCATTGGTAGGAGATATAAAACTACATATTACCCATAAACCTGTGGAATGAATAATTTTGGCTACTTCGGCTGCTCTTCGGATATTTTCTTTTCTATCTTGTGCGCTAAATTTAAGATCTGAACATAGACCTGTTCTAAGAATATCACCATCAAGGAGATAGATATTGCTTTTATCGCCATTCATGGATTCTTTGAATGCATTTGCTAAAGTTGTTTTTCCTGAGCCAGATAAACCTGTGAACCAAATAACTTTGTTGTCTGTTCCTATTTTTTTTGCCATATTCCTGAATAATTTGTTTTTAACCATTCGCTATGATTAAAATTCGAATGGTTTTTTTCCCAATTTTCGGTTCTTTTTTCTAAAGCATCAAAATGCATGAGAGCACTTAGCGTGTCATAAACTGTGGCTGTTAAAGCTCCTGCACCACTGGCTATTGCCAAACTTTGGTAAGGATTTTTATCTTTTAATAGTGCGGAAAGAAAACCAGCAATACAACTATCGCCAGCACCAGTAGCCGAGGCTACCTTTTCAATATGGAATGATTCAGAGAATAATTCTAAATTGCTCCAGTTTTGAATATCGCTTGGGCAGGATTTGCCTGAATTTCTAAGTATAGATTGATTCGCTGTTTTAAGGTAAATTCCTTTGGCTCCGCATTTTATCATCAGTATTTTTGTGCCCAAATTGATCAGTTTCTGACCTAAATCCGATAAAATATCTGGGGTTAATTTCTCTATTATGTCATCATTATTTTCCGACATTTGAAGAAACAAATCGGGCGACATCATATATAGAATTTCTTCTATGCTTGGTACAAAAACATCGATATAGGGGAGCAAATTTTCGAGAGAAAGTTTCCAATCAATTTTTCCAGCTTCTGATTGTGCATCGGGCCATGCCATGTCCAAAGAAGTAGTCAAGCCTAATTCCTTAATTTTTTTAAACATGGTAATGAGTTCTGAACAATTGTTCAGGTACATGGCACGCATAAGGGGCGGATAACCGAAATGGAAAAGTTTAGCATTACGAACAAGATTGTAATCAATATCTTGTGAGCTAAATGTATCGTTAGCGCCAGGATCGTGAATAAAAACTCTGTCGGTTCCGGGTGGTACAATAATCAAAGTATAAGAAGTACGTTCGCCAGGAGAAATGACCATTCCATCTTCGATACCTCTATCTTTTAACAACTGAATTACCCCATTTCCAAAATAGTCATCGCCAATTTTTCCCATCAATCCGGTCGATATTCCCAAAATAGACATGGCAATTCCTGTATTAGAAACAGCGCCACCTGTGGACAATGAAACCCCTGATACTTTTGATAATTTGCCTGCTTGCAAAATATCAGATAGCAACTTCGTTTCATTCTGAGGAAAATTGGGAGTAATGTCGAGACAAATATGGCCTGCAACAATTGCATCAAAAGATTTCATGGAAAATAAGGTTTATAATAATTGCCAAAAATAGATTTTTCTTTGAACTTTTGAAAAATTTGCCCCTCAAACTACGGTACGATGGACAATTCCTTCATAATATGTTGTGCTCCTGCAAATTTATCAATGATGAACAAGATATACCGGATATCAAGGGTTATTTGCCTTGTCAGGTTTGGATCATAATAGTAATCGCTTTGCACTCCTTCAATCGTTCGGTCAAAATGGATTCCAATGAGTTGGCCTTTGCCGTTCATTACAGGGCTCCCTGAATTTCCTCCGGTGGTGTGGCAATCTGTGAGGAAACATGTTACAAGGGTGTCATTTTTTGCATAATCACCATAATCTTTTTTCATATAAAGTTCTAAAATTTTGTTGGGAACAGCGTAAACCTGATCATTGTCAAAATATTTCTGGATAACACCTTCCAGCGTTGAATAATATCGATATGCAATCCCGTCTTTAAATTCATATCCTTTTACACTTCCATAAGACAAGCGCAAAGTAGAATTTCCATCGGGATAAAGCTTTTTAGTGGGGTTCATAATTGCGTAACCTTCAATAAACAATCGGTTGATTCGTTTAATTTCGTCCATTATTTTAAAGTATTCAGGCCGAACTTCTTTCCAATCTTTAATGTCAAATGACTTATAAATTTGGTAGGCTGGGTCTGCTATGATTTTGGAAACAGAATTTTCATCCCACTGAATAAGAAAAGCTACGATTTTTTTCCTATTGGCAATGAAGGATTCACTATAAACATCATCAGCATATTTTTGAAAATTATTTTTATACTTTTTTTCTATCTGATCGAAAATTTTTGGGTGAAAGTCCTTTTCTATGCTGTCGTGATATAGTTTTAGCATCGCTATGAAAACTTTTTTATCACTGCTTATATCAAAATCTTTGAAAAATTGCTTGGTTTCTTCTCGGAATTGTCCGGTGGCCTTTCGCACGATGGCTTCACGAATTCTGGGATGAATATTAAGTCTTACAATATCCAATAGCAATTCCAGTTTAGCACAATAGCGCAAAAGATCAACAGAATTGGTTGTTTCATTTATATATTCCAAAGCAATTCTGTTCTTTTCCAAATCTTTATACAATTCTTTATGAAGGTCTGTGATGCCCCCATATCTTTCATAGTTTGCCTTGTTTTTTACTGCCCAAGCATTGAAGGCCATTTCAATTGAATCTTTTATTTCTGCAACTTGGCTTCGCTTGAGACCCGCTGCTTCTCCTATGGCTTTTTGCAAAAAATTATGAGCAATAGCATATTCATATTGGTATTTTTCTTTCAAAACTTCACTTGTATCCAGCATCGATTTGAGTATATTTAATCGAACATCCCGGATATTTATTTTGTGAGGAATAACCACATCTGTGATCAATCTCACGCCTTGTGAAGCAAGGTATTCATTGGTTGTTCCCGGATATCCATAGATCATTGCAAAATCATTTTCTTTCACGCCGGCTGTGGATAGTTTGAAAAAATATTCGGGCATAAATTGTATGTTGTTGGGGGAATATTGAGATGGATGATTCAAGTAATTTGCATATATCCGAAATAGAGCAAAATCGCAAGTATGACGAGGCCAGTGCCAGTTATCTGTGATTCCGCCGAAATTTCCCAAATTTTGGGGAGGTACGCCTACCAGACGTATATCTGTAAACTCTTGTGTTATAAACACATAATAGGTCGTTCCACCAAAAAAGGGCAAAACTTTTGCTTCATAAGCAGAGGTGTCCATAAAACGTCTTTCGAGCAGGTCGATATTGTTTTTAATTTTCTTTTCCCTTTCATCTTCACTCATGCCTTCATAAACATCATAAAGAATCACTTCGGAAACATCGTCAATTTTTTTAAGAAAGGTCACATACATATCAAGGCAGGGAATTTCATCGTCCTGGTTTTTTGCCCAAAATCCATCTTTTGCAATATCTCTTTTAGAATCACTAAGATAACGAATATCGCCATAAGCGCATTGGTAATTTGTGAGTACCAATCCTTTGTTTGAAATAAGCGTTCCTGTGCAACCTCCTCCAAAACAAACAACTGCATCTTTTAGGCTGGAATGGTTAATGCTGTATATATCATCGATGCTCAGCTTCAATCCTTTTTTAAGCATATCGGCATAATTTTTTCCCAGAAGCATGGGTAGCCAAAGACCTTCATCTGCTTTAATTTGATAAGAATTACTCAAAATCAAAGTGATAATAATAAAAATGAATTTTTTCATTTGAGAATTTCTTTGTTAATAAATGGCAGCACAAAATTTTTAGTGCTATGTTCATCAGGTGAATACAGGATATCTTTATGTTCGATATGATTAATTGTACACCAAATTCATCTCATCGACCAAATAGGAAGAATTACATACCTTATCCACAACGAATAAGAAATACCGAATATCTAAAACGATGTTTCTGCAAATGTCAGGATCATAATAAATATCGCTCATGGTTCCTTCCCAGCAGCGGTCAAAATTCAATCCTATCAGATTTCCATTGGCATCGAGAACAGGGCTACCCGAATTTCCACCAGAGGTATGGTTGGATGCCAAAAAGCAAACCCTCAACTCTCCATTGAATCCATATTTTCCGTAATCTCCTTTGTTAAATAATTCTTTGAGCTTTGGCATTAGTTTGTAATCCAATACACTGGTGTCTTCTTTTTCTATTATTCCTTCCAGACTTGTGTAGTAATCATAGCGCAAGCCATCTTTTATTTTCGCACCTTCCACTTTTCCATAACCCACTCTGAAAGTGAAGTTTGCATCGGGATAGAAAACTCGGTCTTTTTGGATGAATTTTAGCAAATTCATATAGATTCTTTGCTTATTGTTAAGTTGGCCTTTTATGCGTTGCGATTCTGCGGAAGCACTGTCTTTGTAGGCAGAAACATAATCATGAAAAGCGAGCATGGCTGGTTCAGAGCTAAGTTTTTCGAATTTCCCGTCCTGAATTATTTGAATCAATTCTTTTTGCTTTAAGAAAAAGGATTTGCTCATAAATTTTCCAATTGTTTTATCCCAATCTTTTTTATTTTTCAGGAAAAGGTCTTGGATATATTTATTCTGATATTTTTCAGGAATATTGTCAAAATAGAGTTTTGTGGTTGTTTGAAATACCTCTTTTTCTATGTCGAGGTTGATAGACTTGAAAAAGTTATTGAAATTCTGAATTTTCTCTTCTTTCCATTTACCATCAAAGGATTTATTTTGGAGCAATTCTGCAATCATTTTTCCATAAGAAATGACTTTTGAGCGCAAGATGGCTTCGTCCAAATATGCTTCGAGGAGCAGGTATTCGGAGTTTTGATCATTCAGTAATTCAATTTCTTCAATAATTTTATCGCCAAATTTTTGTTTGACAGAATCTACGGATAGTTGTTTTTGAATTTTGTTCTGAAATTCCTGCTTTTTGTTTACAACCCCACATTTTTTTAATCCTTCCATTTCGCCCAGCCATTTTTTCCAATAATTAGCAATACTTGCATGTTCTGTCGCATATTGTAGTTTTATTTTGTGACTTTTATTCATATATTTTTCATAAATATCAAGAATAGCGCGTCGAATCATAACTTTATTGAAATCTTCCACCTCAATAATATTTTTAACTGCTTTGGAAGTGATGTATTCTCTTGTCGTTCCGGGGTATCCTAAAACCATCGTAAAATCATTTTCCTTAATACCTTTCATTGAAATTTTTAAATTTTTTTTTGGTTTGTAGGGTATATTCGAAGGTGAATAGTCGTTGGGCTTATTGTCTTTGCCTGCATAAATTCTGAATAAAGAAAAATCGCCTGTATGTCTGGGCCATACCCAATTGTCGGTGTCGCCACCAAATTTCCCAATACTTATTGGTGGAGTAACGACCAATCTTATATCTTTAAATATTTCGTTAACAACAAGATAATACTCGTTGCCGTTGTAAAATTGTTTTACGATAGCTTCGAAATGACTTTCTTTTTCGGCTTCATCAATGATCAAATTGGATTCGGTTTGTATTGCAAGATTTCTTTGCTTTTCGCTCATTTTGGCATTCACGTTTTTCAGAACTCTTTCTGTAACATCTTCCATTCTCACAAGGAAGGAAACTTCCAGTCCAGTGCAAGGCAATTCATTTTCTCTTTGGGTTGCCCAAAATCCATTTGTGAGATAGTCATGATCAACGCTGCTCAAATCTCTAATTTCGCCAAAGCCACAATGATGATTGGTCAACAAAAGACCTTCCTGAGAGATCACAGCACTGGTACATCCGCCTCCAAAGATGGGTACGGCATCTTTTAAACTTGCATTGTTCACACTATATATATCCTCTGCGCTTAGCTTGAATCCTTTTTGTTGCATTTGCTCAAGGGTGTATTTTTGAAGAAGATAGGGAAGCCATAAGCCTTCGTCGGCATGCGACTTGAAATAGAATATAGTAATAAAAAAAAGTGCATACAAATATTTCATAACCTACTTATTAAATCAATATTTATAAAAAAATTAGATCATTATGTATTGAGCAAATAACCGCCAATAATCACGGTATTCTCTTCATAAGGGCGATTCTCGCCGGGTATAAGAAACAATCTTGCTTTTACAATGTCACTACTTTTATTCATCATTTGAAGCGTGCATTGATATTCCGATTGTTTATCGACATGGAGCTGAAAGCTTGCAAATGCCACAGTTCTTTTGAAATCATCGGGGAATAAATCATAAATATTCATCTCTTTCAGACTTATACCGGAGGGTTCAAAAATTTCACAAGCATGTTTGTTTGCGTCTGTAAGAAAACCTTGTGCTTGAATTTCGATAACAAACAGGGATTTATTCAATAATTGTTCCTTCTTTTCTAATTTCGAAACTAATTTTGCTGTTTCTTCCTGCATAGACCTAACTTCTTCAAGATTTTGTTTCAGGACTTCTTCTTGCATAGAAAGCTTTTCGCCTTTATCCTGAGATTCCTTTAATAGTGAAGTGGTTCTTTGTCCAATTTCAATACCATGAACGGAAGAGGCAAATATTTCTGCCAGTTTCTCTACAAATTCTATTTGATAGGCTTCAAAACTTTTAAAAGAAGTGATTTCCAAAATACCTATAACGTTGTAATCCAGGATCATAGGAACTATGAGTAAATTGGTCGGTGTTTTTTCACCAAAACCGGATGTAACATAGATGTAGCCTTCCGGGATTTCTGTCAGATAAATTGTTTTTTGTTCCTGATAGGCTCTGCCAATTAAGCCCTCGTTGAGTTCAATGCGTGTCTTGGCGAGCTTATCGCGATCATAAGCAAAAAATGCAATCAATTCAATGAAGGCATCGCCAGCCGATTCTCTGTTTACGATTAATACACCTCCTTGCACCGCATTCAGGTAATTGACCAAATGAGAAATAATATTCTGGGATTGTGTTTTGATGTTGCGCTCGGAATCTCGCATAATTTCACTAAATTTTGCAAAGCCCTGAGTAACCCAATTTCTTATCTGGTCTTCCTTGTATCGGGTTTTGCGCTCTTCATCGGATGTTTGCAAGTTTTCTGCCAGTTGACAGATGGTTTGCTCCAGAAAATCCTTAGAATTCTTGGAATTTTTGATCATTTGATAATTTCCGGCGATAATGTCCTGTAATCTATGTATATTTTCAGAAACTCTTTCATGTATTGAAACAACGGAATCTTGAATTGCAGAAAGTTCTCTTAATTCACAAACCTTTTCTAAGGAGGTCGTTTTATTCACGGATAATGTATCTGCTGTGTGTTTTAATTTGATGAAATTCCATTTTAATCTTTTGTATATTAAGTAAAAAAACAAATTTAGAAGACAGAACATGGAAATCGGAAAAATCCAAACATAGAAAGCAATTTTATCTGAATACAATTCCTTTTTAGGAAAGGTAAACAGCAATTGCCAGCTTAAGCTATTTTGATTGGAAATAACAGGCAGATTTAGGTAGATGTATTTTTCTTCATCATAAAACATTTCTTTGGAATACCCCGAAATGATTTTTTGAAAATAATTTTCTTCAGGATATAAGGAAATATTTCTGCCTGCTTTATAAGTGGTATCATTTGAGGCCAAGACCAGGCCTTGTTCTGAAATGATCTTAATACTGGCATTGTATGGTGCATTTTCCTTTGAAATAATTTTGTGAACATCAGAAAAAGAGGTTTCAAAAATCACTTCACCATAGTTCTGGTTGTTGACCAAAATGGAAGCCCCGATAGCAATAACCTCAGATTTATGGATTCCTTCTGATTTTGAGTAGGGATTGTAAACCGTAAGTCCTTGATTATCCTTCAAATTTGAATTTGCCCATGAATTTTGATTTTCTGCTTCATCTACTCTCGAAATCTTTATTTGGCCATTTTCCTGTTTTTGAAAATAGGGTGCAAATCTTCCTGCAAGATCACGAATATTACTGAAGTTATCAAAGCTGTCGATTACATTGTACATGCCACTGTTCCAAATTATGGAAATGCCCTTCAGGTTGTTGGAAGATTGCAAAAGAATTTCATAAAATTTCAGGAATTTTGATTTCTCTGGCAGACTTTCACTTTTCACCATGGAACTCAATAACTGTGAATGAAATAGTGTAAAAGATGTGCTTTCAGAAAACAAAGCGCCTATTTTTGAATTCAAGTTTTTTGCTTGCTCTATAGCGATTTCTTTGCGTATGGAAAATTCCTTTTGTTTATAAATATATTTCGAAAAGATAAAGCTGGCCGCAGATACAAGCAAGGAAATTATAGTTGCAAGTATGAACGTAATTTTTCGGAGAGTATAAAACCAATTCAAGTAAATCATTCGATTATCGGGTTTACTGAATCACAAATTTATAATTTTTTCGTTTTTTGCCATAATTCAAAGCAAGAAATTTTTATTTATTGTTTCTACCCAAGTAAGGTTGATAAATCCTGAAAGCTTTGATTGCTGGAAAATTCGATGATTTCTTGACCAAAACCAACTTGTGTTTACCGTTGGGGATTCCCTGAAACATGGCAAGACGATTTTCAATACTGGGATCTGATTGATTTTGTGGTATCAAAGTATTGACAGACAAGGATTTTACATCCCAAAAAAACTTATATCCAGCAGTGATAAAGAGTTTTGTTACCCTGTGAGCACTTTTTATATGCCAATCTTCAGGCTGAATTATCACTCTTTGGGAATTGGAAACAAATTTTTTGGAACTTTTACCTTTACCATCCCAACCCGTTTTTGAACCTGATATTTCGAATTCGAATGCATCATGATTTTCATTGATTTTTGTAATGGTACAAGTCCAGGTTTCCTTTAGTAAAGGCTTTTTGTTTGTCGTATAATAAAAGCAGCCCATATCCCAAGGAAATTTGCCATTAATGGAATCGTAAGGACGAGAAATAACATAAGTGGATTGAAATTCATTCGGCCTTTTCCCATCAACTAATATGGCCAAAGTGTCAGCCGGATTATGGTTTCCATCTTCAAAAATTGCATCCACTTTGTTGCCCCAAAATTCGAATTGAAGTGTATCTCCCGAAATCTGAACATTTTGAGGGACGCTTAGCATAGAATCCAATTGATATGGATCTGTAGGATATTTCGGATTATACTTTATATATGGTATCAATAATTGAGAAAGTAGCTTATTTCCAGCATCGTTCAAATGAACACCGTCTCTCAGAAATTCGGCAGGCTGGTAATTGTTTTTGGATAAGTATTCCATCCAGTTGTCTCGGATGAGAGCCATATCGCATTTATATTCTTTTGCAAAATCAGGTATATACTTATAGCACATTTTATTGCTCCATTCTTTTGATTTCAAATCGACATTATGTTGCTTGTAATCAATGGCTTCATTTACTTTTGTGATATGATCTGTTTGAATAATTACTTCGGCAGCCGTAAGCCCTCTGAATCCCTCTAATACCTTAGGATAATCGATGTGTGAACCATAGACATGAAATAAAATCAAATCGGGATAAAATGATAAAACATCCATTTTTACTGTTTTCCACAGCATTTGAGATGCAAAGCCCCCAATAGCTCTGTTTTCCATGATCAGGTTTGCATTGGGGAATCGCTTTTCGAGATCTTCTTTTACAAGGAGCCACCATTCTTGGGCACTAATGGATTGTCCATACACCAGAACTCTGACGGTATTTTTCTTTTCCTCTGTACTTTTTTGCAGTAAATTCATACTTCTTGAAATGTATTTTCCAGAAGAATCCAAAGGTTGAACGATAGGAATTGCGTATTGGCTAAAAACACTTAAGCTATGAAAAATAATTATGAAGATGAAGATAAGCTTGTACATTTTTTTAAGTTTTTATATGCTAAATATTAGATTATCAGAATGGTATAAAGTGGTTAAACCGAGTTATTTCAATTTATGTAACAAACTGCAAAATTATATTTATCTGTAAGAAATTTACTAAGATTAAGAATAGAAAATCAAATATTTTTATTCAGGAATTTAACTTTAAATAAAAATTAAAAAAATGAAGTGTTTTTCTTTCATGGTTTTGTCATAAAAATACTTTTTCTACATTTGCCCAGACTTAATTTGTGACATCACATTCAAACTCAAATAAATTACTAACTAAAAAGCAAAATTTGAAATGGCAAAATTATCTTTCAAGGAAAAACTCGGTTTCAGCTTAGGCGAAATAGGGGGAACGATCAGTTGGCAAGGAATGATGTTTTATATGGGCTTCTTTTATACAGATATCTTTGGTTTATCTGCCCAAGTTGCTGGTTTACTTTTATTTTTCCCCCGATTTTTTGATGGATTTGTCGATCCTATTGTAGGGGTAATTGCAGATAGAACTCAAACCCGTTGGGGTAAATTTCGCCCTTTTATTTTATGGCTGTGCATACCATATTCCTTGATGCTGGTTTTGCTTTACACTACACCTCACTTTGGGATTGAAGGAAAGACATTTTATGCCTTTGCCACATACATGATCATGATGATTTTGTATTCTTTTATGATGACACCCTACAATGCTCTTGGAGGAGTCATCACGAATGATCATCTGGAAAGAACAAGTTTGCAGTCTATTCGCTTTATGATGGCGTTTGTGGGTGGTTTGATTGTTAGAGGATTGACGAATCCACTTGTGAAAGCTTTTGGCGGTTATGACCCCAGTAACACGAAAGGTACTACGCCTGAAATACTTCAAGGATTACAATCTGGCTTTTTCTGGACTATGGCCTTATTTGGTGCATTAAGTTTGATTTGTTTTATCATTACATTTGCAACTACAAAAGAAAGGATAACTGCATCATCGCATCAGAAAAGTACATTAAAGCAAGATTTCACAGATTTGATTAAGAATAAACCTTGGCTTGTTTTGTTTGCTATTTCCACCCTAAATTTGATTTATGTGGGATTGTGGTCAACCTCATTTGCGTATTATTTCAAATATTACATTTCAACAAAATCACTTGTACTTTTTGGGCATGATACCGGATACGATATAATGTCAACTTTCAATGTATTTGGATCTATCATCATCGTCTTAATTTTGGTTAGTCCATTAACAAAAATGCTGGCAAAAAAATTTGGCAAAAAGAATGTCCTCATTATGGGGTTTTCTATCGTAACATTTTCTATTGCTGGAATTTATATGTGCGGTCCCGAAGATATCGGCTTGTTGCTTTTCTTCCAATTTTTACAATCGGCTGCTGCTGCTCCCACAATGCCTTTGATTTGGAGCATGTACAGTGACGCTGCCGATTATTCCGAATGGAAAAACAATCGAAGGGCAACTGGATTGGTGTTTTCTGCCGTAGTGCTGGGGCAAAAAACGGGTATTGCCTTAGGTGCAGCGATTCCTTTGTGGTTGCTGTCTTTTGTTAATTATGACTCCAAGTTAGATGTACAACCCGCTGAAGTGGTGAGTATTGCAAAAAATTCAATGAGCTTACTTCCTGCCTTTATTGCTTTATTGACTATTATTGCTTGTACATTTTACAAATTGACAGACAAAGAGATGGATAAAATTCAGGCAGAATTGACCGAAAGGAAAAAGGCTGTTTAGAAAAAAGCAAAAGGGCAAAGGGATCGGTTTTCTTGTTCTATTTTGTAAATTTTTAATAATCAAAACAATAACACAATGAGTACTTCAAAATTAGGTAATCCAGCCGTTGTTGGATTAGCAGGATTCGGGTTGACGACCCTGTTGTTACAGTTTCATAATCTGGAAATATGTGGATTAGGCCCTATCGTTGCCATGGGATTTATCTTTGGTGGCTTGGCTCAATTTATTGCAGGATTTATGGAACAAAAAATGGGAAATAACTTTGGCTTTTCAGCATTTGTAAGTTATGGTGCATTCTGGATCGGTTTAGGAATAATTTGGTTGTTGAACCATTTTAACATTTACAAATCATCGACTTCCGATGTCGGGCTGTTTCTTGTAGCTTGGACTTTGCTCACGGCAATTTTCTGGATTGGTTCTATGTTTATTCACAGAGCTATGTTCATAACGTTTACCACTTTATTATTGGGCTTCATCCTTTTAGACTTAGGTCATTTTGGTATGCCGGTTATGAATAAAGTTGCAGCTATTGTACTGATTGCTTGCGCCGGTTCCGCATGGTACATGATGGCGGCTATTATCCTCAATGATATAACTGGAAAGGAAATGCTCAAATTTGGAAAACCTTTGTTGACAGCTAAATAAACAACAAGGTAACTTCGATTATTGCAAAGGAAAAAACCCTGAAGCACAGAGAAAATTTTCTGCTGTTTTCAGGGTTTTTCTTTGTATTTCCGGACTATAGTTTTTTCATTTCCTTCAACTCTTCAACTGATTCACAAAGAGCATCGAACCAAGCTTCTCCGTATTTTCTCACCAAAGGTTCTTTTAAGAAAAGATACAAAGGCATCATTGATTGCTTCCCTTTTTCACAGCCAGGAATGCAATTTTCCTGACGGTCATAATTCAAAGCTTCAAAATCTTTATATTTTGTTATTCTTATAGGATATAAATGGCATGAAATGGGCTTGTGAAATCCAATTTCATTTTTTCGGAAAGCTCTTTCGAAGCTACAATAGGTTATGCCATTTTCTTTGATAGTGAAAGCACATTCATCTTTCCCAACCAATGTGGTTACCAGATCTCCATCGGAATCAATATAGGAATAACCCTTCTCCCGAACGGTTTCCTGATTGGTTTTTGTCAAATATTTTTTAATGATTGGGTAGCAATCTTCTATTTCTTTTAACTCAGATTCTTCCAAAGGTGCGCCCGATTCTCCATCGATGCAGCATGCTCCGAAGCATTTAGATAAATCACAGAAAAAAACGTTTTCTAAAATATCTAAACTAATGAGTGTATTATCTATTTGAATCAATTTTAAAAATTTATGATCGTTAATAATATTTTTCGACAAGAATGGGAAAAAGGAAGACGTGAAATTTTTTGTTGAATCTAAAATGTCACGCCTTACATTCATTTGAAATATTAAGCCTTGGCTAAGACCCTGCCTGTCATTTCTTTTGGAATATCAATTCCCATGATGTGCAAAATAGTCGGTGCAACGTCGGCCAAAATTCCATTTTCCACTTTTTTGTAATCTTTGGTGACCAAAATGCAAGGCACAGGATTTAATGAGTGAGCCGTATTGGGAGATCCGTCATCATTGATCGCATAATCTGCATTGCCATGATCGGCAATGATCATAGCATCATAACCATTGGCAACGGATGCTGTAATCACTTCTTTCACACATTCATCAACGGTCTTTATGGCTTTTGAAATAGCTTCATAAATTCCGGTATGTCCAACCATGTCGCCATTGGCAAAGTTCAGACAGACAAAGTCCGCAGATTGCTTATTCAGTTCAGCAACAATAGCATCTTTGACCAGATATGCACTCATCTCAGGTTGCAAATCGTAGGTAGCCACTTTGGGTGAAGGTATCATGATTCTCTGCTCGTTTTCAAAGGGTTCTTCTCTACCGCCTGAAAAGAAAAACGTAACATGAGCATATTTTTCTGTTTCGGCAATTCTGATTTGCTTTTTACCTAATTTTGAAACAATTTCACCCAATGTATTTTCTACATTATCTTTGTCATAAACGATATGAACATTTTGAAAAGTATCATCGTAGCGAGTCATTGTGAGATAGTGCAATGGTAAAGCTTTCATTCCAAATTCAGGCATATCTTTTTGGCTCAATGCCATAGAAATTTCTCGCAAACGATCGGTTCTAAAATTGAAGCAAAAAACAACATCGCCCGCTTCAATCATACCGATGGGTTTTCCAGCCCCGTCAACCCGAATGATGGGTTTGATGAATTCATCTGTTATACCCTCGTTATAAGAGTCTTCCATTGCTTTCACAATATCATTTACTGGTTTGCCAACTCCCAATACCATGGCTTTGTAGCCTTCGGCAACTCTTTCCCAACGTTTGTCCCTGTCCATCGTGTAGTATCTTCCTGTAAGAGAGGCAATTATACCATTAGAGATTTTCAAATGATTTTCCAGATTGCGAACAAATTCAAGCCCGCTTTTGGGATCTGTATCACGACCATCGGTCAATGCGTGAACATAAACTTTCTTTAAACCATAGTCTTTGGTTATATCGCAAAGTTTATAAAGGTGAGTATCCATGGAATGTACACCACCATCCGAAATCAATCCGATGAAATGTACTGATTTATCGTTCTTTTTTGCATATTCATAAGCTTCAACAATAGCTGGATTTTTAGATATACTGTTGTTTCTGATTTCAAGATTTATCCGAACAAGATCTTGATAAACAACTCTTCCTGCGCCAATATTGAGATGTCCCACTTCTGAATTGCCCATTTGGCCTTCGGGCAATCCAACATCTTCGCCACAGGTAAGAAGTTGTGAATTGGGGTATTCTTTGCACAATCCTTCAATAAATGGAGCGCCAACAGTATGGATCACATCCGATTTGCTTTTGTTTCCTATTCCCCAGCCATCTAAGATCATGAGGAGAAATTTCTTATTTGTTGCCATTTTATATATGTTGTTTTTGATGATTTAATTCAGTAAATTTTACTTAAAAACAATTGAATCAATGAAATCGTTTTAGAATTGAATGTTTTTTCAAATTTTCTGAAGAATGAAGAACCAGAATTCTTTATAAACCATTCTTTTCCGCTTTGCAAAAGTATTCATTTTTGAAATAAATAATTCATAGCATTAAAAATTTGTGGAATCTATGCAATGAGTAATTGATTATCACGAGTTTATTTTTTCATTTAAGCAATTTTCATTATGAAATTGAATTTTTTATTGCAGATCTGTTGAAATTTTGAAGAATCATAAAATAATTTCAAATTGTTTTTGTATTTTTGAAATATCCATTGTCGGAAAAAAGATATAATGCAAAAAATTTCGTATTCAAAAAATATAAAACAAAATAAAATGAAATCCTACAACGAATCAGAAATAAAGAGTTTTATTAAATGGGCTAAGAACAATAAAATTTTTGTGTCGAATGACCCAAAAGAAATTTTTGAGCAAAAAAAGCTTGATTTTAAGAACAAGTCTATCAGTAAACTTCCCTCTGAAATTTGCGCCCTCACAAATCTGGAAGAATTAGATCTTACATGCAATCATCTAACTGCATTGCCGAAAGATTTTTCCAAACTGGAGAATCTTGTTTCGCTCAAATTGGGAAGTAATAATTTTGACGAGGTATCTTCAGCGATTTTCAACTTGAAAAAATTAGAATCACTTGATTTTGAAAGTAATCAAATAAAAACTATGCCAAAAGAAATTGGCAATTTAACAAATTTAATTCACCTGAGTTTTTATCATAATCAACTGCATCAGGTTCCTGAAGAATTGGGTAATCTTACCCAGTTGAAAGAGCTTGATTTAAGTTCAAACTCGCTTACACATCTGCCTGCAACAATTGGCAAACTGATTCATCTTGTGTATTTGAATATTTGGTCAAACAAAATCGAAGATGTACCCGAAGCCATCAAAGCGCTTCCTCATCTAAAAGATTTTGAACTGCATATTAGCCAATCCAACCTGAATCGTAAACTCATCGAGGCCGTTGTAAAAGACAATGTCAAATTAGCCGAAACTCTTATAAAGATAGGAGCAGATGTCAATTTTAAATGGCAAGGTTATGATAAATATGAATTTACCAATGCTTTGTTTGAAGCAAAGAGTTTGGATATGGTAAAATTATTGTTAATTGCTAAAGCCGATCCTAATACAAAAAGAGAAAGAACTAAAAGTATCAGCATAAAAGTTTGGGAAGACGATAGACATTCTGGTGAATTCGAAACATTTCTGAATAAACAACACGCTTTGGAAGTAACCAAGTACTTGAAATCTATAGGTTTGATAAAATAGTGTTGTCCTTGTGTTTCATTTGTGGCATAGTTCGCTTGTTATCAGTTCATCGAGCAAAGTGGTATGTCTTTATTTTCAAATGTTTATAATTGGTTACATGAGAAAGATCATTTTTTGCTTGCAATTTTAATTAAAAAAAAGATAGTTTTGTCCATTAATTTTTTGTAATTTTTACAAAAAGAAATTGCTTTTTATTTTGAGTGTAAGCTTAAAATTGAGCATCTGTCTTTTGTTTTATTTAATGAATGTAAGCTGCATGATCAAGAAAATTTTAATTGCAAACCGGGGTGAAATAGCGTTACGCATCATGCGTTCGGCTCATGAAATGGGAATAAAAACCATCGCTGTTTTTTCTGATGCAGACAGAAATACACGTTATGTCCGATATTCAGATGAAGCTGTTCATATAGGTCCTTCACCCTCCATACAGTCCTATTTGTGTGGGGACAAAATTATTGAGGTTGCCATAAAATTAGGTGCAGATGCCATTCATCCTGGATACGGGTTTCTTTCCGAAAACGCAGATTTTGCAAAAAAAGTCAATGATGCTGGGATCATTTTTATTGGTCCTTCGCCGGAAGCCATGTCCTCTATGGGCGATAAATTGAAAGCCAAGGAAACTGCCCGAAAATTCAATATACCTCTATTACCGGGTAGTGAAGGCGCAATTAGTGATTTGGCAGTAGCAAAGAAAATAGCAAAAAAGATTGGATACCCAGTACTAATAAAGGCTTCGGCTGGCGGTGGGGGCAAGGGAATGCGCATCGTGAAAAGCGAAAAAGTTTTTGAAGAACAAATGGAGCTTGCCGTTAGCGAAGCTAAATCAGCTTTTGGTGATGGTTCTGTTTTTGTGGAAAAATATTTAGAGTCACCCAGACACATTGAAATTCAAATTCTTGGCGATAATTTTGGAAATTATGTATATTTGTTTGAACGTGAATGCTCCATTCAGCGCAGACACCAAAAACTCATAGAAGAAGCTCCATCCTCTAAGCTCAGCCCAGAATTGCGCAAAGAAATGGGACGAAGCGCTGTAGAAATTGCTAGAGCAGTGGGATACAGCAGTGCCGGAACTGTAGAGTTTCTTTTGGACGAGGAAATGAACTATTATTTTCTCGAAATGAATACCCGCCTACAAGTGGAACACCCAGTAACAGAAATGATTACAGGAGTTGATCTTGTCAAAGAGCAGATTAGGGTAGCCAATGGTGAAAAACTTAGAATTTTTCAAGAAGATTTAAAAATTCAGGGACATGCCATCGAAGTTCGTATCAATGCAGAAGACCCAATGAACAACTTCATGCCCAATGTTGGAAAACTTGTCAGCTACCACGCACCCAAAGGAAATGGGGTTAGAATTGATGATGGTTATGAAGAAGATATGTCCATCCCGATTTATTATGATCCGATGATTGCAAAATTGATTACCTTTGGGAAAGACAGAAATGAAGCAATAGAAAGAATGAAAAGAGCTATTCGCGATTATAAAATATCAGGCATAGAAACCACTTTGTCTTTTGCCAAGTTTGTCATGCAACATGATGTTTTTGCATCGGGTGATTATGATACTCATTTTGTAGAAAAGTACTTCAAACCAGAATATTTAGAAGTCCCCAAAATTGATGAAGAGATTGCAGCGCTCATTTCGGCCAGAATCATCAGCGAACAGAGAGGCTTTACTCCTTCAGGAAGAAAGGATACAAATTCTGTTACAAACTGGCAAAGAAACAGAGCATTAAATTAATAGAACTGATTTATTTTAAAAAGTGAATTTTTATTTTTGTTTATTTTCATAATTGTTGATATTTGCACCTATTAGGAAAAACAATTTAACTCAGAATACTCATTCATGAACCATCAGCAGCCTTCAATAGAGTTTCTTGGGCTTACCATACAGGAACCAATGAATGTATTTACAGATTTGCTTATTTCATTCGTTTGCTTTATGGCCTATTATCGCCTAAACAAGCTGAACAAACAAGGAAAAGCGAATACTTGTTTTAGGAATTACTTTTTAATTCTCGGTTTTGGAACATTGATTAGTGGTTTCATAGGTCATGGATTTCTGAATTATTTTTCATTTAAATGGAAATTACTTGGTTGGACTACCAGCATGGTAGCCATTACCTTGATTGAAAGAGCATTTATTTACTATTCAGGTTCTTTTGTGAATAAAAAAATCTTGAATTTTTTTCTTTATGCCAATATTGTAGAATTGGTTTTATTTGTTGTTCTAACTTTTGTTACGCTAGATTTTTTTTATGTCAGAATCCAAACTACTTTTGGGTTGCTGCTTTATGTTTTTGGTTTAAGCTTGATCCTTTATTTTCGATATAACAATTTGGCAAGCCAGCATATCTTCAAAGCTTTGGGTATGTCGGGACTGGCTGCAATTGTATTTGTTCAAAATGTAGGTTTAGGGAAATGGTTCAATCATTTGGATGTGAGCCATACATTAATGGCTGGAGCAGTTTGGTATTTTTATCAGGGTGCCAAAAATATTGACAAACCGACAGATATGGATGTGTCCTGAATTTTTTGAGTCGTGCTTAGGTAAAACTTCTTCATAATGAGATATAAACAGACATTAAATTAACCAATTATGCATCAAATAAAAATAATTTCAATTATCTTATGCTTTTTAGCGGTTTCATCTCTGTATGCACAGCAACTGATAATTCCCGAAACCGTTACCGATGTTATTAAACCTGTTATTTCACTTAATGGTACTTGGAAATTTTTCAGTCCCTCAAACAACGAACAGGAATCCTCTGAAATTAAAGTTCCCGGTGAACCTTACTTGCAAAACAAAGTCATTCAATTTGATATTCCATTTTATTATCAGACAGAGTTTTTTGTGCCCGCTGATTATGCAAAAAAGGCGATATTTTTAAAGTTTACTTCGATTTACGGAAATGCCAAAGTATGGGTAAATGACAAGGTGGCAGGCCACCATCAAGGAGGTTTTACAAGTTGGTTTATAGATATTACAGATAAAGTAGAAGCAGGGCAAAATGCCAAACTTAAAATTGAATTGATTGACAAAAAAAACGATATTTCTTATGCCAGCGTATTGGCTCAGCATCCCATCGCAGGTATCTTGGGCGATGTTCACCTTATTGCAAGAAGCAAGGCCTATATTGGCAAACTTCAATTCGTAACCGATTTTGACGAAAAGTACCAAAATGCCAAAGTTATTTTTAGAGGATTTGTTTCAAAGCCCGAACAAAAAGAATATTCCATCGAGTTTAAATTATTGGATCAGAAAGGAAATGATGCAACACTGCCTATTGCCCTGAAAGCAGATAAAAAAGATTTTAGCTATAATGGCATCATGCCGATTGAAAACCCTTTGAAATGGGACGCAGAGCATCCTAACCTATACAAGTTGGAGGTTACTTTGCTTGAAGGAAGGACAGTTGTCGAATCTTTTGAAACATCGCTGGGTTTTCGTGAAATAGAATTCAAAGACCAACAGTTATTTGTAAATGGAATTGCCACCAAATTAAGAGGAATAACCCGCAATCAAGTTCATCCATTGGCTGGCAGAACACATAGCCTCGATTTTGATAAACAAGACATACTTGCAGCCAAAGAAGCCAATATCAATTTCATTCATTGTTCTTACTTTCCACCTTCTGAGGATTTTGTTCGATTGTGTGATGAAACTGGTATCTTTGTGATGGAAACGGCACCTCTTTGTAACATCGGCATCGGCAGACAAGCTGGTTTTGAGGTAAATATCAACGAAGTGGAAATTCAAATTCAAATATCACAACAGATCAATGAGATGATTATGCGAGATGTGAATAATCCTTCCGTTTTATTCTGGTCTTTAGGCCGAAATTGCATTAATAGTCTATTATTCCAACAGAAATATATAGAAGCCAAAAAATTAGATCAGAGTCGTTTTATGACATTCGACTTTGCAGGAAAAACGAACAATATTAAATCATTCGATTTTATAAGTTTGCAAAATCCAAACTCGGATGGCAGCGCACACAACGAGGAATCTAAAATCATTAACTTTTCGGATGAAGACTATCCTGTGCTTTTCGATCATTTATCGCCGATTGTTTACTCTGACAGAACTACGCTTGCCAATGATCCCAATATACGAAATTTCTGGGCAGAAAATGTACAAAAAACCTGGAATGAAATTTACAATTCAAAAGCTATGGGCGGAGCAATAAGTTCCTTGGTTGATGAGGTATTCATCATTGGCGATTCCGCTGTCGGGGATGGACAATGTGGGATCAAAGACATCTGGCGAAGAAACAAACCGGAATATTTTCTTTTGAAAAAAATTTATAGCCCACTTCGATTCAATAAATGTGTCTTAAACATGCCTGTAGAAGGCGCAAATCTGGAATTGCCTGTTTCAAACCGATTTTCAACTACAAATCTGAACGAGATTTCTTTCGAAGTCAGCTTGGATAAGGATAAAATTACTATTAAAGGAAGCGACATAAGACCCGGCAAAGATGGATTTATCTACATTCCTGCAATGAAATGGAATAATCAAAGCAAAATACAAATTAAAGCCATCGATATAAATAAAAATATTATTGACGAAGAAGTCATTTCATTTACAGAGTTTCAAAGTGTTAAGGCGGAAAAGAAAATAAAAATCAAGGAGAAATCTGATGAACATGCCCTTAACGTTCAAATGGGATCTTCAACCTTTATTTTTGATAAAAAAACTGCCCGTCTTTTGCTTGCACTTTCTGGTAAAGACACCATGTTTTATTCGAATCCTCAAATTAGGGTTTCTTATTTAAGCGATATAAAAGAAAATCATACCTATATGTTCAAAACAATGAATCTAAATCCTGATCAGTTTGAATACAAAACCGAAAAATTAAAGGATGGGTTTATTCTTAAAGGAGCAGCAAAATCAGAAGGAGTGCTTATTAGTATTGAATATAAATTCCTGATCAATAACCAATTGGAGATTTCATATCAAATAGACAACATGAACTTTGGTATAGCTCCCAACGAAATAGGCATCGAGTTTCGACTACCGAGTGATTATACAAAAATCAAATGGGAGCGAAATGCTCAGTTCCTACTTTATCCAAATAACCATATAGGAAGACCTGAAGGTGAAGCCAATATTTTTGGCAATAAACCTTCTTCTAAAAATAAATTCCAGATTCTATCTTGGGATAAAGACTGTAGAGAAATTTCGGAAAGTATGGATATGTACAAAAACAGGCTACTTTATATTCCTTTTGATGCTGCCGGTTCAAAGTCAAATATTAATAAATATCAGGTGCTGAAAGAATCGGGTAAAAGTTTAAGCATTTATTCTTCCGGTAAAACAGCATGCAGAATTGGCGAAAACAGTAAAAACGGAATCAGTTTGTTTGTTCATTCTTATTTGGATTATCCAACCATTTCTATCGAAAATAATTCAAAATCGAAATGGGAAGGCAAGTTTTTTTCCGGAATAGTAAAACTCAAATTCGAAGACTAATCGAATGTTTATAAAGGAATTTTGATTTTTTGTAACTTTTTTATAAAGAAAAAAGTTAGAAGAAATATGCTTTTCAATTTGAATTAAGATCATTAGGAAAACTATCAGTAATTTTTGCGAATAGACTTTGGTAAATCCTGACTTCTATACACAGCTTCAGGTGTTCTGGATTTAAGAAAAGTCTAAAGGCTTTATATTTTTTTCGTTTTTTCGGAAATTATGCTTACATTTGCTTTAAGCAAAATGTATATTATTGCAGGCATCTTTTTCTTTCATTAAACATTCGTACCTATGTATATAAAAACATCGGAGCAGGAAGAGCTTGTTTTGGGAATTGGTTCATATATATGTAACTGGGGTATGCATATCTGTGGATTATATGAAACCGAAAAAGAAAGGGACGAAATTATCTTTGGTTTTCTCCATCGAGGTATTATTGATAGGGACAAAATGCTCTATTGTCCCAGCGAAAGAACAGCGGAAGATTTTAGAACCAAATTTACACAAAATTTCAAAACGAATTTAGCAGAATTGGAAAGCACGAATCGCTTTTCACTATCATCAGCCAAAGCATTGTATTATCCTGACGGATACTTTGAACCCCATATCATGGATAAAAATTTAAATGCATTTTACACAGAAAGCCAAAAACCTGAGAGATGTAACATTAGGGCAACAGCCGAAATGACTTGGGCTTTGGAAGCTATTCCTGGGGTAGAAAAATTAATGATTTATGAATCCCGATTGAATTATTTTATACCTAAAAAACCTTGGATCAGCATCTGTTTATACAATATTTCAAAATTTGACGGAACTACGATCATGAATCTTTTAAAAACACATCCTTTCACAATTTCCGGAGGAATACTATTGCAGAATCCCTTCTTTATTCCCCCTGAACAATGGCTTAGCGTTCATGCACCCCAATATTTAAATCCCTGAAAATGAATAACTATCTGAATAGTATATTTCTTTTAACTACAGCACTATCACAAATTCATGATGTGCCTAAGTTGGTGGATTTTTTCGTAAGAGGAATAGATAATATTTTTCCCAATAGCGAATTTACCATTGAGCTTATTCATTCAGATTCTGTAGTCAATTCATTTGAGATCTGCACACGAAGTCATTCTTATGGCTTTCTAGTTCAGAATAAAGCAAATGTGGAGGTTGATAACTCTATTTTTCTGCTTCAAAATTTGAGTCAAATGGTTGCGGTTTTTATTGAAAATGCAAATCATGACACTTTACTCAAAAACCAAAAAGCACTATTGGAAAATTTGGTCGAAGAAAAAACTCGTCATTACGTAGAAAAGGCAAAAGAGTTTGAAGATTTTTTTTCCAATGCGCTTGATTTATTGTGTATTGCAGGAATCGATGGCGTTTTTATAAAATTAAACAAAGAATGGGAGAACTCGCTGGGATATACTTTAGAGGAATTAGAAGGGAGGAAGTTCTTGGATTTTGTTCACCCCGAAGATGTATCGAGCACCCTGGATGCTATTTCGAATCTGCAAAACAAAGAAAGCATATTGTATTTCACCAATAGATACCGCTGCAAGAATGGCTCATATAAATGGATAGAATGGAAATCATTTCCTTCGGGAAACCTTATTTACGCTGCAGCACGCGATATATCCAACAGAATACTGATCGAAAAAGAATTGAAAGAAAAAGAACTCCGTATGCGGGAGCAGAATGAAGAGTTTTATTCCTTAAATGAAGAGTTGCGAGAATCTAATAATAAAATTCAGGAAATAAATAAGGAACTGCTTATCGCAAAAGAAAGAGCGGAAGAAAGCAATCGTTTGAAATCGGCATTTTTGGCCAATATGAGCCATGAAATTCGTACCCCCATGAATGGCATTATTGGATTTGCCGAAATGTTGGGTTCTGAAAACCTCAACGACGACAAGAGGAAATATTACACACAAATTATTGTAAATAGCAGCGAAAGAATACTTGCCTTGGTCAATGATATTTTGGATTTGTCAAAAATCGAAACCGGACAACTGGAACTGCATTTGAGTTCAGTCAATTTGAATCAAACGCTAAAAGATATTTATACTTTCTTCTTACATAGCGCACAAGAAAAGGGACTTGATATGTATATTCATCATGGACTCAATGATCAGGAATGTACCTTGCAATTGGATGAAGGAAAACTAAAGCAAATACTGACCAATTTGATAAGCAATGCTATCAAATTTACAAATACCGGTCAAATTTCATTTGGATATGAAATGAAGCAACAAGTAATAAAATTTTGGGTCGAAGATACCGGAATTGGCATTCCCTTGCAAATGCAAAATGCCGTTTTTGAAAGATTCCGACAAGGGGAAAACTTTATGACCACCAAATACAAAGGTTCAGGCCTGGGTTTGTCCATTTGCAAAGGATTGGTGGAATTCATGGGAGGTGCTATTTCCTTGAGTTCGAAGGAAGCCCATGGCTCGACTTTTTCTTTTACTGTGCCTCATTCGAACCAAATTGTACTTCAAAATACAAATAGCAACAAAAAAATTAAAATTTTGGTGGCCGAAGATGAAGAAATTAATTTCCTGTATATCGAAGAAATTATAAACGATCCTGCCTTTGAGGTTATTCATGCCCACAACGGTCAGGAAGCTGTTGAGTACTGCACTTCCCACAAAGATATTTCATTGATATTTATGGATTTAAAAATGCCAGTAATGAATGGCTACCAAGCAACAAAAGCAATCAGAAATTTACTTCTCCAAACGCCTATTATTGCCTATACTGCATTTGCATTAACCGAAGAATTAGATAGAATCAAAAAAGCTGAGTTTAATGATTTCTTAATTAAACCAGTAAAGAGAGAACATCTGATGGCCATTCTAAAAAAATATGTTGATTTGGATACGGATGAATTTACCAAAAATTCGTAAACAGATTCCTACCTCATTTTTCTCCATGCTTTAATAAAAGTTGATTTGTCCTCAAAATCCTTGGAGATATCTCAAAAACAACTATATTTGCGAATTATTTCCAATAAATAATCTTTTTGTTTTATGGTCGATCTTTCAAATGCTCTAATAAAATCCTTAATTATTCATAAGGTAGGCAACAAAATGACGGAGGGAGAATTAATTTTCTCCGAAAATCAAATTACTCTTCCCGAAACATTAAGCGATTTATTGCAAACCTATTATTTAGCCTCTTTGAAAAATGAATCCTTCTATTGTTTTCAAAATACGGAGGATGATCCCAACGGGGTCATGAATCTTATTAAAGACCTGTTTCATGAGAAAATTTCATTCACCGATTTTTCCAAAAAAGCAGCCGAACAGCTTTTTGATTCTGCCAGCAGTGAAAAAATAAGCGATGGTGATTTTCACGTGGTTTATTTTACTGATTGTCAGGTTGATGATGAAATTGTGAATGCCATAGGTTTTTTCAAATCCGAAAAAAGAGAAAATTATCTTAGAATACAAGAAAAGAAGAAAGATTTAGAACTTAGCTACGAAACAGGGATCAACGCAAACAAACCCGATAAGGTTTGTTTGGTTTTTAATACAGAGGAAAATTCAAATTTCTTGGTTTCCATTTCGGAACCTTTTGGCAAGGTTGATTCTCAATATTGGAAAGAAGCATTCTTGAACATCGTAGCCCGAAAAGATGATTTTCATTTGACCCAAAATGTATTGAATATCACCAAAAAGTTTATCAATAATATTTCGAAAGAAGAAGGAAAAGAAAAGCAGATCGAGCTGGAACAGAATACTGTAAAATATTTTACCGAAAATCAGAGTTTTGATTCTGGAGATTTCGAAGATTATGTTTTTGCAAGACCGGACATTATTGACTCATTCCGAGATTTCAAAAAAAGTTATGTTGAGGAGAAACAAGTGGCTGTGAACGACAACTTTGAAATTTCGGATAATGCTGTTAAAAAAGAATCCAAGAAATTCAAAAGTGTCATTAAATTGGATAAGAATTTCCATATTTATGTACATGGAAGCAGCAAGGAGATGATAAAAAAGGGTTTTGATGATACAAAAAAAATGAATTTTTATCAATTATATTTTGAGGAGGAGGATTGAGAAAAAACAAGGCCAAACGAAACTTTACATTTTAAAAGGGTAGGGGCAGGAATAGTGATTGCTCATAATATATTTTGATTTCTTTATTCACCAAGAACAGGATTTTTTCAGTTAATTTCGAAAAAAATACAAAAGGATCTTTCAAAATGCAATAGAAAAGAAAGACTTGAAAAAATTTACAGGGTAAAAATTTTGGAATAATTATTTTTTTTAATTTTGCGCTTGTTTTCGGAATATCGCAATCGGAGCGACTTTTATAAAAGCCTCATGGAGAGATGTTTTAAATAAAATCTGTTGTTAAATTGTTGTTTGTTGTTAAAATTTTTGATTATGAAAAAGTTCATTTTATTACTTGTTTTTCCTTTGTTGTTTGCATGTTCAAACAAAGAGGAAGTTGAGCGCATGAAAGCTATCAATGATAGTTTGCTTGCAACCCAAAATCAGCGCGACGAAACCATCAATGATTTGATGGAAGCCTTCAACCAGATTGAAGAGAATTTGGGTGTGATCAAAGAAAAAGAAAAAATCATCAACTCTTCTACCACCGAAGGACAAGTTGACGCTGATGCAAAAGATCGCATCAACAATGATATTTTGGCTATTTATGAAATAATGCTGAAAAACAAAAAGGAAATTTCTGCATTGCACGCCCGTTTGAAAAAATCAAACGTTAAGATCAAAGAATTTGAAAAAATGGTTGCGAATTTGAACAAACAATTGGAAGAAAAAGATTCTCAAATTGGCGATTTGAAACAAAAATTAGAAAACTTGAATTTGACGGTTTCGAATTTGGAAGAAAAAATCGATTCCATTGCGAAAATAAGCCAGAATACAAGTTCAGAATTAGAACAAAAAATATCGGCACTTAATACAGCACATTATGTTTTTGGGACTAAAAAAGAGCTGATTGAACAAAAGATTATAGAAAAAAGCGGTGGTCTGATAAAAAAAGGAACCAAATTAACCAACGATTTCAATAAAGAATATTTTACTCAAATTGATATTTCAAAATTTAAAGGCTTAAAATTGGGTACTAAATCTGCCAAATTCATCACCAGTCATCCTTCTTCGTCATACAAATTCAGAGGTACCGATGATATGGTTGATAGTATGATCGTTAAAGATCCCGCAGAATTTTGGAGTGTTTCCAAATTCATGGTTATTGTGGTAGAATAATCACTTAACGTAAATCATTCTTGCATTAAGTTTCGTTGGGAAAATGGTCAAGTTCTCTCAACGAAACTTGGTATTTACAATAGTGAACTAACTTATTGGAATTCTGCAAATAAAATAATCGAAATATATTCTTCCTATTCTATTGTTGGCACACAAGACCTTACAAATAATATTACCCTTAACTTTGGATCGATATTTTCAAAATATTCCATGCCCCTGATTTTCGTGGGATGGGTTTTTCCTTTCATATTGGTTATCAATGTTTTTCCTGCTCCAGCACCAGAAAACATCCAACTAAAGACCCTTTTCTGTAAGAAATTTGAATAATTCTTCTTTGTTCATCACAATTGAAATTGAATCTCTTGGATCAATGTTATCTTCTTCGCGATAATGATAAAAATCCTTATCAGCAATGTATTGCAAAGTATAGCCATTTCCATAAATTGGGTTTGATTTTAACAGGGATTTTTACATAGATTTGATACCCTCACTTTTTAAAAGGCTTCAATTCTAAAAAGTGAAGGTTAATAATTAGATATTTAAATAGTTAATTCATTACTTTTATATTTTTTTTCTTAGTT